>Ga0272440_1001141_pt1 | contig 22059 bp, 14 predicted proteins | sample SSMMMBAug17_FD_192440 | JGI IMG/M metagenome (GOLD analysis project Ga0272440, IMG submission 192440) | Marine sediment archaeal communities from Little Sippewissett salt marsh, Falmouth, MA, United States - SSM-MMB-Aug17 | ecosystem: Environmental > Aquatic > Marine > Wetlands > Sediment ...
AAGATGAATTAAAAGTGTTTGATTTCATCTTATTCATCTTCTTCAGCGTAATCCAGGTTCAAAATGAATAGAATTGACTCTTTCAGAAATGAGGAACTTATTTTCAGAGCATTCCTTATTCATCTTTTTCAGCGTAATCCAGGTTCAAAAATGAGAATAAAATATGCTTCCCCCATCTGTTGTATGCGTCCCATTATAAGTCCCTTTAGGGACGACACATAAATAGCCTGGAGCTTCAGCTCCAGGCGGGCGAGCTTTGCAAGGCGGACGAACATTTTACTTTATTCTACCCGAAAACTTATGACCTCTTACTTAATTGGACAAAAGAATCGAAATTATCGATAAAATTCTTAGGAATACTTTGAAAATAATTTCCCCTTTTATCTTTAACTTATAATCGTTTGGCACGTAGAGACGTAGCATGCTACGTCTCTACAGAACAAAAACCCCGATGAACATTTTTTCAAATGGGGAACTTATTTTTAGAGCATTCCTTAATCAGATTAAATAAGGGAAATATGAATGTCTTTACAAACAAATATCTCTATTAGCGTAGATAATTCAATTTTTGGAATAGGTTTAACAACACAACAAGCAATTAATGTTTTTTTTAGGCAAGTTCTTCTAAATCAGGGTTTACCATTTAATGTTTCAATCCCAAAGAAAGAAATGAATCAAACAACGATAAACGCTATGGAAGAGAAAAATTTAGCCACTTTTAATTCTGTCGATGAACTCTATGACGATTTAGGAATATAAATGACAAAAATAATACAAAGAACAAATCAATTTAAGGCAGCTCAAAAATGTCTAAAAAGTAAAGAGACTGTTCATTCACTTTACATATATTGTATTTGTAACAAAATTTAAAATAGGAACTTTATGAATGAAATTAAAGTGTTATTTAATATTTGTTTTCTATGCTATTGTCATATTTTTTACAAATTCGGCTGATGCATCATTTACTGAAAGCGAATACAGATCTGTAGCAAAGAATTTTCTAACTTATATAAACTGCTCTAAAACAATCAAGTCGGTTACATATGTAAATGCCAATCAGAAAATTATCGGAAGAATTTTTCATCTTGATGCTGGCGGGTATTTGATTATCCCGGAAACAACAATTTTGCCTCCCATTAAAGGATATTCATTAAAAAATGACTATCATTCGCTACCGCAGGCATATAAAGATTTTATTATGCATGAGATGGAAGTCTATCAAAGCAGTCAGTCTGCGCGTTCTTCCTCAATAAATAGTAAACGCTGGGATTTTTTGTTAAAGAATACCTCTGTTTCAGACAGCAAAAAAAGTTACACGCCCGATACCTTTTTATTGCAAACCACTTGGGATCAAAATTATCCATATAATAAAATGCTTCCCAAAATTGGTGGCCAAAATGTATTAGCAGGATGTACGCAGACAGCCCTGGCACAAATCCTGAAATATCATCAGCATCCTGAACGTGGTAAAGGGATTGCGTCACATATTTGGAACAACCAGACCCTCGAAACCATACTTTTTAGGGCATATCATTGGGATAATATGCCCGATAATCTGGATAACAGTACACTCGAATATTTTCAGGATGAAGTGGCACTTCTTTATAAGGATCTTGCTATTGTCAACGAGGCTGATTTTGGAACCGATAGCACAGGTTCTTATGTCCATGTGGATTCTTTGTATGAATATTTTGGCTACGCAACAGAAATCAAAGAAATGACCAATGAAAATGAAAGTGAATTTTTTTCGGTGATCCAAAATGAAATCGACAATCTACGACCAGTTTTATTATCCCTGCCAAATCATTCAACTGTTGCCGATGGATATAGCTCTGACCGCACGGGTAAAAAAATCCATATCAACATGGGATGGAGCGGACATGCTGATGACTATTACTATTTAAATCAAACCATATATACTGAATATTATACTTTTCCTGTCACCTCTCTGCGAATAAAATACAATATCAAACCATGTCATCCGGAAGCGAATAATTGTTACGAAAATTTAACTGCACTTGAAACAAATGATATTAAAAATGGATTTCAAATATCCGGCAAATTTGATTCAGAAATTGATATTGATACTTACAGGGAATATCTCAAAGGGCCATCAACGATTACAGGCGATAGAGGCTATGATAATCAGGCATTTTATATTATGGTTTATAATTCAAAAAAAGAGCTGTTAATTTCCAGCAGAGATCCAATTGAACAGGACGTTCCAGTGGATGTTTATACCATTCAAATTTCTCTAAATGGTTATCCTTTCGATGATAAGGATACCTATGAGGTCAATATTACAACACAATCTGTATCAGATGCCGAAATGGATATGATCCAAAATCAGGATACTCCACCGATGTTCAATACTGAATTTCAGGACCAAATAATTTCCACAGGTTCTCAATTTCATATCAGAGTTGATGCGGTGGATGAGGATGGTGACATTGTTTTATTAAAAGCTATTTCATCAACAGATATCGTGAATACGACAATTGAGGACGATGTTTTGACACTCTCATCATCAGGCGATGTTGGTCACGCGCGTATTTTTGTAATTGCAAGCGCAAATGGCAAGCTCACGCAAGAATTCTTTGATGTTTTGGTTTGTAATGATGCGTTAGGCTGGGGAAGAGACTTTGAAATTCATGGTATTTTTGAAAATCAAGATGATTATAATACACATTTGCTTTTACTGGAAGGTCAATGCCAGATATCCGGTGACAATGGTTATACCAGTCAGGGCTTTTATACATCAGTATTGGATCATCATCAAAATACCATTATTGAAATGAATACGCAAACAATCAATCAACCATTTAACAAATCTATGTACTGGATCGGTACATCATTAAAACAAAACGTCAATGGCTCTGGAAATTATATTGCGTATGATCCAGCTCATCGTGATTATGTTCTAAGTGTTAATTGTCCTGATGCAAGCTGGACATTTCAGGATGTCGCAGATACGATGGGGATTGATCTGACAGATACGAATATCATAACGTTGAGGATTTCAATATTATATTTACAAATTCTCGCAGGAAACTCTGTACCGAATATAGCGGATATCATGTATATTCAAGATATTTCAAGGATTGAAATGGACGATGTGTTGTATCACCTACAGTATATTTCAGAAAATTAATGTGAAGATTTAACGATGAAACAGGCGATAAAAACCTTAGTCCCTGATGAAACTTATACTGACAGACAGGAATTCGGGCGCATTCCCAAAAAGTCGGACTTTTTTAGAGAGAAACATTGAAAAATGATAAATTTCGGCAAATCCAAGAACAGCGTAGGGCTAAAGCCCAACGCTGAATGGAAAAAGGACGCTAAAGCGCCCTCAATACCCATAAGCAAATTATCAAAAAAATTGTTCGTTCATTATCAATATAGATAAAATATTATCTGATACCAATGAAGAGCCTATGTAACCTGAGGGCGCTTTAGCGTCCTTTTTCAATTCAGCGTTGGGCTTTAGCCGGCTTTAGCCCTACGCTGCGCTAACCGGATTCGAAATTATTTGTCCGACTTTTTGGGAATGCGCCCCAGGAATTCTTTCTGAAATAAAAATCTAAAGGATTCTCTAAAAAATTGGAATACATGAAATTAAGGCCATTACCAGATCTATAAGGAATTAAAAACGATGCATGATTATCCGATCAAAATTGCACTAATTGCGCCGCCCTACCCGCTATCAGAATTTCCATCACCGCCCCTTGGTATCTGTTACGTTGCTGCGGCATGTGAAAAAGCAGGCGCACAGGTAGAATTGTTCGATTATATCATTGGTGAATATCGTCCCGAAAAACTCAAACAGGCGCTGGATACTTATAAACCAGATTGTGTTGGGATAACTTCGGTTACAATGAATTTTAAAAAAGCGGCTCACATATTAAAAACAGTCAAAGAATATCATCCGCATGTAATTACCATGATAGGAGGTCCGCATGTCTCCTTTGACTATGATCATATCTTGCGAAACATGCAAGGAATAGATCTCATTGTCATTGGTGAATCTGAAAAAACATTAATAGATCTTGTTCCCAAGATTAAGAATCGGGATATCTGGCAAACAATTCCCGGCATTGCATTTTACAGGGATAATTGCGTTGTTGTTACGCAAACGCAAACACTTATTGAAAATCTTGATGACCTGCCACTACCTGCACGGCATCTTTTGAATATCCCCAAATATCACACCTTGGGCTTTCCAATCAGTATTATTACGAGCAGGGGATGTCCCAACCAATGTATATTTTGTCAGGGACGACGCATGGTGGGGCAGAAAGTTCGTTATCGTTCCATGGAAAAGGTCGTGGATGAAATTGAAATGCTTTTGGCATTGGGATTTGATTTAATTAATATTGCTGATGATCTCTTTACAGTTAATAAGGCACGCGTGATGCAATTTTGTCAACTGATCTCGGAACGAAATCTTTCATTTGTATGGAGTGCTTTTTCACGTGTCAACACTGTTGATCCGGAAATATTAGCAGTAATGAAAGCAGCAGGGTGTTATGCCATTAGTTTTGGGATCGAATCAGGTAATGCGGACATGTTAAAACGCATTCGCAAAGGGATTACTTTAAATCAGGCAAGATATGCTGTCAAATGCTGCAAGTCAGCCGGCATACGAACACATGCATCATTCATGGTCGGATTGCCAGGTGAAACCAGACAAACATTGGACGATAGTCTGACATTTGCAGAATCATTGGACATTGAATATGGGTTTCATTTTTTAGCCCCATTTCCTGGTACAACATTGCGTGAAAAAATTGATGCATATGATCTTGAAATCCTGACCCATGATTGGAATAAATATGATGCCAATAGCGCTATTGTTCGAACATCAGCATTGACGCCAGAAGATATTGAGGATTTTGTTACGAACTGGTCCAAAGAACAGGATGATCTATGGCGCAATCTTTTACAAACATATAATCAAGATGGCGGTTTAAAAGCAAAAGATAGGGCTGTCGTTGAAGAACATTATAAACGTCAATTCATCTTCTGGTTACTTTCTGAAGATTTAATTGAAAAAATGGGGGACATAGGGGAACAGTCATCAGATAACGCACTGGATATATTGAGTGAGGGGATTTCTTCACATGTCGCCAAAAAGGAACCGATAATGACGCCTTCATTTGTAAAAAAACATTTGCTAGAATTGATTGAAAAACAATTCATTATTTATGTGTCAGAAGCACATATTTGGAAATGGAAATAAGAAATGTATGACATTATCATGCCATTAATTTTGGGTGTTGTTCAGGGGCTGACAGAATTTTTACCAGTCAGCAGCTCAGGACACCTTGTTTTACTTCAAAAAATGACAGGAATAGATTCCCCTGCATTGCTGTTTGATATTTGCGTTCACGTTGGAACATTATTGGCCGTGCTATTATTCTTTTATAAAGATATTGTGTCAATGATCGTATCAATTTGTAAAGCACCAGGAAAAATAAAGAATTCATCCTGGCAATCTGTTAAGGATGATCCTCAAATGCAAATGGTTTTATTCATTATTGTAGGAACCATCCCCACTGGTTTGATGGGACTTTTCTTTAGAAAGCAGGCAGATATTTTGTTTGGCAGTATTTCTCTCGTGGGGGGCATGTTAATTATTACTGGATGTTTTCTTTTGGTCACGCGGTTTGCTCAACATGGTAACAGATCAATAAAAGATATGACCCTTTGGGATGCCCTTTTTCTGGGAGTTATCCAGGGGCTTGCGATTATTCCAGGCATATCTCGATCTGGTGCAACTATTACTGCGGCATTATTGATAAAAATGGATCGGCCTGTTGCAGGTCGGTTTTCGTTCTTATTATCTATTCCATCAATTTTGGGTGCGTTGGTGCTGGAGTTGAAAGAACCTGTCGGGGATCCTGTCTTTTCATATCCCATGATTTTTATCGCATCAATGGTATCCTTTTTTGTTGGCTATATTGCATTGCGAATACTATTAAATGTGGTAGATAAAGGACGTTTGTATTATTTCTCTCCATATTGTATGGCTATTGGGGGACTGACAATATTGTCAAGCATATTTGGTTATCCTTCGTTTATTCGCTAAGGAGTGCTCGAAAAATAAGTTCCCCATTATCTTGAACGAATAATAGTTTGGCACGTAGAGACGTAGCATGCTACGTCTCTACAGAACAAAAACCCCTGACGAACATATTTTTGAAAAGGGGATCTTAATTTTAGAGCATTCCTATGGAGTGCTCGAAAATTAATTTCCCCTTTTATCTTTAACATATAATCCATTGGCACGTAGAGGCGTAGCATGCTACGTCATAACGAAGGAGCACAAAAAAACCCGCTTGAAATAATATCAAGCGGGTAACCTCTCAAATAATTTGGGGAAAAATTGAATGAATCATAACGTAATAATTAATAACGTCGGTCCCCATAAGAACGTCTGTTATTGCTATTGTAAGAACGTTGATTTCGGTTATAACCGCCGCCACCGCCGCCGCCACGATCATTTTGGCGGAGTGGTTTTCGTCCTTTTGCTTCATTAATCTTTAAATTGCGTCCTTCCAACTCAAAGCCATCTAAACTGTCGATCGCTTTGTCAGCGGCATCCTCATCCATTTCTACGAAGCCGAAACCTCTGAATTTTCCGGATATTCGGTCATTGATAAATTTTACCGAATGGACTTCTCCATGCTTTTCAAACAGCTGTTCAATATCCTGTTTGGTACTGCTAAAAGGAATGTTTCCCACATAAATTGTTTTCATAAACAAAAATCTCCTATAAAATAATTTAAATTAACTATACCGGAACTGTTTGCAGCATGGCAAATCAGTAGCCGGAAAAAATGATTCATTCATATTAAACGAAAAAATAAGAATCAACATCAGGCTCAACTCCGGTCAATTTCTTTTGTATAAAAAGTCATCTGCATTACATTAAGCATTTTATCTTGATCATGTTGATTGATCATTCTTCCCCATTTAATATGTGAAAGGATTTTTATTGGTTGTTTGATTATTGTTTGTGTTCCAAAAATTGAATCTTTGGCTGGTAAAAAATAATCGATTTTGCAATGGCATATTCAATTGAGATAAAATATGGTTTGCCATTGCGTTATTACTGTCTTTCATGGCTGGTTAAAGTTCCTAAAAAAAATAAATTTGGCCTATTTTTATGGTGAAAGGCTCTATGCGAATGAAAAATAAATACATGTTTAAACTTATTATCAAGTCTATTTGCTCATGTCAATACAATTTGAAATTTTTTTTTATTTGCAAATTATTAAGGAATGCTCTGAAAATAAGTTCCCCCATTTGAAAAAATATGTTCATCGGGGTTTTTGTTCTGTAGAGACGTAGCAGGCTACGTCTCTACGTGCCAAACGATTATATGTTAAAGATAAAAGGGGAAATTATTTTTCGAGTATTCCTAAGAATCAATCAACCAACCAGGCACGCAACCTGGTTGGTCAATCCAAATGAACAAATAAAACCTAATTCAATAAATCATCAGGAATATCTGCATTGGTATAAACTTTTTGAACATCGTCACAATCCTCAAGTGCATCCATTAGTCGAATGGTTTGTTCGGCTTCTTTTCCTTCCAAAGCCAGCATATTTTGGGGAATCATGCTGATTTCAGCCATTTCAATTTCAATGGATGCCTTTTCGATGGCTTCTTTAACAGATTCAAAATCTCCAATTTCAGTGATCACCTCAAAAGAATCGCCTTCATCACTAACATCTTCTGCCCCGGCATCAATGGAAATCTCCATCAACTGGTCTTCTTCAGCTTTATCTTTATTAACAACAATCAAACCTTTTTTATCAAACATCCAGGCGACACATCCATTTTCTCCCAGGTTGCCACCTGCTTTACTAAATAAATGACGTACATCTGCAACAGCTCTGTTTTTATTATCAGTAAGGCATTCAACAAGAACAGCGGCACCGCCGGGTGCATACCCCTCGTATATAATTTCTTCATAACTCACCCCCTCAAGTTCGCCTGTCCCTTTTTTTATTGCACGTTCAATATTGTCTTTGGGCATATTTTCAGTTTTTGCTGCTGAGATAGCTGCCCTTAGGCGTGGATTGGCATTGGGGTCGCCACCGCCCATTCGGGCTGCAACTGTAATTTCCTTGATCAGCTTGGAAAAAATTTTTCCGCGCTTTGCATCGGCCGCACCTTTCTTGTGTTTGATACTTGACCATTTATTATGTCCTGACATTTCTTTCTCCTGTAATTATTTATTTTTTTTGATTATTGTTCAATCATGGCTTTTTATGGCATCGTTATTGCTATCATGCGCCCACGTTCAAGCGTGGGAATGCATTCCTGGACGCTCCAGCGTCCTGTGATAACTATTCTCATTCGTTTATTACTGGTGTATGCGATGCTGGAGCACCGCAGTATGGGAAGTTCTTTGTCAATTGTTTTATAAAATGCTTTACGCACTCTCATTCTTGTGCTTCATCCCAATGATATACATTTCTTTACTGGATTTTCGGGTTGTCCTTGGTCGAAACAACTGGCATTGCGAAAAACATTTTTTGACCGCATTGATCATCTCTTTTGTATCTTCTCCCTGAAAAATTTTACAAACAAAGTGGCCACCGGATTTCAAATATTTTTGCGCCATTTCCAGTGCGACTTCACACAACTGAAATGATCGCAAGGAATCAACATCCTTTCGACCCGTTGTATTTGGTGCCATATCACTTAACACAATATCAAAGGGAGCGCCAGTTAACGTTTCACTGTTTTTGACAAGAAAAATGTCATCTGTCATCAAACAATGAGGGCACTTGATTTGTATGCCCACTTTTTTAAGATCAATGCCCACGATAAAACCATTCTGTCCCAGAATTTCAGAAACAAACATTGTCCACGATCCAGGCGCACATCCCAGGTCTAAAACTGTATGTCCGGGGCGGATCAATTTATATTTTTTTTGAATTTCCTTGAGTTTATATACAGAGCGCGCTGGATATTTTTCTCTTTTTGCCTGAGAGGTATAATGATCTGCCCATAAATTTTTTTTGTTTTTTTTCATTATTCAAACAAATATAGCATGGCCTGTTGTACATCTCGGATTCCGATTAATTCAATTTCCGGCTTTTGATTCATGCGTTTTAAATTACTAAAAGGAATCAGACACCGCTGAAAACCCATTTTTGATGTCTCAGACACGCGCTTTTCCAAATGACTGATGGGCCTGATTTCACCAGTAAGCCCAACCTCACCAAATACAGCCGTATGATTGGGTATCGCCTGATCCAAAAAACTGGATGCAATGGATGTTAAAATGCCCATATCGACAGCCGGTTCATCAATTTTGACTCCGCCTGCAACATTGACAAATATATCGTGCTGCATAAGATTCAATCCGGCTTTTTTTTCTGCAACAGCCACCAGCACAGCCACTCGATTGCTGTCAATGCCCAGAACTGTTCGTCTGGGATTTCCGAAAACTGTTCGTGATGCCAGGGCCTGAATTTCTACAAGAATGGGGCGTGTGCCCTCCATGCTTGCTGTAACAACTGATCCAGGAACGTTTTCCGGGCGGTCAGATAAAAAAACTGCGGATGGATTTTTTATTTCTTCAAGTCCGGCATCTTTCATTTCAAAGACGCCAATTTCATTGGTAGAGCCAAACCGGTTTTTAACAGCTCTTAATATTCTAAAAACATGATTGCGGTCTCCCTCAAAGGAAAGCACAGTATCAACCATATGCTCCAAAAGCTTGGGACCGGCAATTGCGCCCTCCTTGGTGACATGTCCCACAATTAACACAGGTAAATGACGTTTTTTTGCGATCTGCATGACCTGCATTGCGGCCTCACGCACCTGACTGATTGTCCCCGGCGCTGCTGTCAGGTCCGGAGAGAAAAGGGTCTGAATGGAATCTGCAACCAATACATCAGGTGAAACCGAATCAATCATCGGGTGAATGGCTGTCAGGTCGGTTTCAGAAACAATCCACATATTTTCATGGGAGGTATTCAGACGATCACTTCGCATTTTAATCTGCCGGACCGATTCTTCACCAGAAACATACAAGACTTTATGATTTGATTTTGCCAAACCACACAGGGCTTGAAGCATCAATGTTGATTTACCAATCCCCGGATCTCCACCCACCAAAACAAGTGATCCAGGAACCAGACCACCTCCCAGAACCCGATCAAATTCATCTATTTGCGTTTTTAAACGATAATCCTGCTCCAAATGGACATTATCAATGGAAACAGGTTTATTTGTCTGCTGATGTTTTTGGGTATTCCCTGTGAGCTTTTTGATTTCAATTTCTTCAACCAGACTTCCCCAAGTATTGCATTCATTACATTTTCCCAGCCATTTCCGACTCTTGTATCCGCATGTCTGACAAATATATATTGTTTTATTGTTTTTTTTTGCTGTCAATATGAAAATCCCATCATTCTTGGTAGTGCCAGAACGAGATCAGGCAAATAAGTTATTAATATCAATACAAATATTTGAATGATTAAGAATGGTACAACCGCTTTTGATACAAAAATCAAGTCTCGTTTACCGATGGCGCCAGTAATATACAAACTGACACCCATAGGTGGTGTGCAGTAACCGATTGCAAGATTGACAGTCATGATCAATCCAAAATGAAGCGGATCTACTTGAAAAGCTTCCAGCATGGGCAAAAATACTGGCCCTAAAATCAAGGTGGCTGAGATAATATCCATAAACATGCCAATGATCAATAGTAATATATTGATTGCAAAAAGAAAAATCACTGGTGATTGAATGCTATCCAAAACAGATTCTGTAATTTGCCCGGGGATATTTTCAAATGTCAGGTAACGACCAAAACATGTCGCGCCTGCCACAATGATCAGTAAGGTTGCTGATGTTACCGCTGAGTTGACTGTAATTGTTTTGACATCAGAAAACTTGATTGATTTATGGATAAACAGTTCAACAATAAAAGCGTAAACACACGCCACGACAGCCGCCTCATTGGCTGTAAATGCCCCTGAAAAAATTCCGCCAAAAATGATCACTGGAAGCATTAATGACCAGAACCCTTCCAATAATACATTCATTACATTCTTAAAATCAGGTATGGGCTTTCTAACAATTTTTGAATTGTTTCGGTAAACTAAAAAAGTATACAAACATGTACCCAGAATAATTAATAAACCGGGAACAAAACCTGTTAAAAATAGCCCTTCTAAAGAAACGTTGCTAATCATGCTATACAAAATCATACCAATACTGGGTGGAATAATGACCCCCAGATTTGGTGATGTTGTCATAAGGCCTAGGGTGTATTGTTCATCATACCCATTTTCAAGAAGTGCGGGAATCATAAATCCGCCCAAAGCAACAACTGTTGCAACAGTTGAGCCTGAAATCGCACCAAATAGTCCACAGGCAATAATCGCAGCCATTCCAAGTCCACCGGGTAACCAGCTTACCAGTGCATTGGCAACCTTAATTAATTTATCAACAATACTGCCCGCTGTCATGATATTTCCACACAGGATAAAGAATAACACCACGACCAGTGCAAATTTGTCCATACTCAAGAAAAAGCTGTTAAATAAAAACAATATGGGTTTGCCTGTAACGATAAAGCCGATAACAGCGGTAAAAAATAAGCACATAAAAACAGGTATGTAACAGGCCATACAGCCCAGTAAAATTAATCCAATAATCAAATAATTACTTTCCATAACGCCATTCTCCTTTTCGCATATTATAATTCTTCATTGGTTATATCTGTGTAAATAACTTGAATGGTTCGAAGAAGCATGAGAATTCCCATGGCAGGTAAAATGGCATATAAATAAACTTTTGGGATTTGCATAATGATTGTTTTTTGATGGGTGATTACCTGACGTGCAGCCATAAGCCACCCATAATAGATGACCATGCAGGAAAAAATCATTGTTGCCAGATGGCTAAAATAATTAAGTGGTAGTTTCAGCACTGGAAAAAGTTGTACCAGCGCATCAATTTTAATCATGGATCTATTTTTGATTGCCACGCTACACCCAATAAATGTGGTATAAATGATCACTTCTCGGACCAATTCTTCAGACCATGCCAGGGAGTAATTAAATCCATAACGTAATACAACATTAATAAATAATGCAATCAGGGCAGCAATTACTGCAACAAACAGCGTCCAGTCTTCAAGAAAGGATAAAATTTTATCGATAATTGATAGTGTTTTTCGCATGTTTAACTCTTGTGCCCTGTCAAATAATTTTGAGAAGGCTTTTTTAGGAATTATTTACTTAGGAATTCTCTGAAAAATAAGTTCCCCATTTATCTTGAACGTAAAATCGTTTGGCACGTAGAGACGTAGCATGCTACGTCTCTACAGAACAAAAACCCCGATGAACATTTTTTCAAATGAGGAACTTATTATCAGAGCTTTCCTTAGGAATTCTCTGAAAATAACTTCCCCATTATTGATATTGTTCGTTTTGAGGTAATTGTACTGTAGAGACGTAGCATGTTACGTCTCTACACGACCTTATTTTTTGTACGATCAATAAAAATGAGTATGTTATTTTCAGCGCATTCCTTAGAAGCATATTTATGGTTTGTAACCCATATAATCCTGAACTTCTTTCAAATAGTCTTTTGGCCGATAAATATCATCAGCATACAGCACATTTATTTCAGATTTATATCGTTCATGCACAGCATGTCCGCGCTTTTTCAGCATTTCCATCTCTTTATCAGACAGCTTTATAAACTGAATGCCCGCTTTTTTTGCTTTTTCGATTTCCTGAAGTTCCTGCTCACGTGTTTGTTTACGAATGGAAGCACACACATCATGAACAGTTTTAATAAAAATTTGCTGAAGATTTTTTGGCAGACTATTCAACCATGATTTATTAAAAATCCAGATAAATAACCCCTGTGCATAATTGACATAGGTATAATATTTTGCAACCTCAAATTTTTTGGTGATATTACAGACCATTGGTGTATGATCCAGTCCAGTAATCACTCCTTGTTTCAGGGCCACCGGCACATCAGGCCAGGGCATCACAACCGGATTGATCGACCATTGTCTGTAAAGCATCTGGTTGACCGCAGCTTCAGCCACTCGAAACTTAACTTTTTTTGCATCCTCAAGTGAATGTACCGGCGAAGTGGTTGCCCATCCATAATTTCCATAGCCAGTAATATCCAGACCAATAATGCCCTGATGCTCCATTGCTCGCATAAAATGAACAAATAATCGTCCGCTTTCAGTAAAACGATCCAGCTTTTCAAAAGAATTGATTAAAAAAGGCAAATTGACCAGACCAAATCTCGGCCCCAGATTGGTCGCTGCAACAGAACTACATCCCATTCCTTGAATGGCGCCCATTTGAAGCTGATTAAGAACTTCAACCTCTCCACCAAGCATGGAAAAAGGTTTGAAATCAACAAATATTTGCCCTTTTGATCTTTTCCATACTTCATCACGAATCGCAAATCCTGCATAAACCCCTTTTATCACTGGATGCGATACATTGGAAACAATACATTTATATTTTGCACCTGATGAGTCAAATGTGGGTTTCCATTTGGATAAAGAGGGGCGCTTGGCTGTTGCACCATTTGCAAAAATTAAAATGATGCCAATACAAAAAAACATAAATACATTAAATCGTTTCATTCTAATAATCTCCCTTTTACATTTTTTATTATGCATTTTAAGTTTTATATAAGATTTCATTGACGCGGATCATATGAACTTTGGTCAAAGATAAAATACAATACGCATGTTAAACATTGAATCTAAAATGAATAATATCGCCATCGTTAACAATATAATTTTTTCCTTCCAACCGAACTGTTCCTTTTTTTCGGGCTTCCGCATATTTACTGTTGGCATCAATAAAATCCGCATAAGCGAGAACTTCCGCCCGAATAAACCCCTTCTTAAAATCTGTATGAATGGCCCCAGCCGCATCATCTGCCTGGGAATTTTTGGGAATGGTCCAGGCACGAACTTCATCTTCACCAACTGTAAAAAAAGAAATCAATCCCATTAATTCATACGATGCTGTTATGATGCGTGTCATTGCAGAGGCAGAAATTTCAAATTCTTCCAAAAATTCAACAGCTTCTTGTGCAGTCATTTGTGACAACTCCTGTTCCAGTTTGCCGCGAATGTGTAAAACTGTTTCGTTTTTCAGGCAATCTGGAAGATCGGGTAACGCGTTGTCTTCATCAGCATTATTGAATAAAATCAACGTGGGGCGTGCAGTAACGAATGCAAAGCCTTTCAATTCTGGTGCAAGCGCCAGTTCTTGATTGTATCGGATGGGTTGATTGTTTTCAAGTAGCGTCTGACATTGTTTCAATAAATCCAGTTCATTACTGCCAACATTTTTTTTGTTTCTTTCTTTATTGATACGTTCTATTCGCTTTTCAACCACCAAATAATCGGCAAGTATCATGTCTTCAGACAGTTTAAGAAAATCTTTTTCAGGTGATGGGTCATCCATACCATACATTTTAAAATTCCTAATAACATGAATCAAGGCATCGCAATTACGCAGACCTGACCACATACTTTCAGTTTTTTGAACTTCTTTTTGACCGCCAATATACGCAGGCAAATAATAGGCAACCTGTGCATATATTGTCTTTTTGGGTTGGTAAATCTGGCTGAGATGATCAATTCGTTCATCAGGTACAGTAATCGTCCCCACAAGATCCTCTTGTTTTTGAGATGCCGCTATCGTCATACCGGTAAATGCTTCAAACAGTGTTTTTTTGCCGGAACCGGCGTGGCCAATTATGCCGAGTTTCATAAGATAACTCCTGGAATTACGAACAATTTGTTTCAATTATTATCAGGTGCATCCTTAAAAAGCCGAACTTTTTGGGAATACGCCCATCGTTCCTGTTCAGACGAACCAAATTATTAAAGCATGCTCAAATAATCGCTTCCCATGTCTGAATTATCGGATTGACACACATGTGCAAGTTATTTTTATCACATGTTTAAAAGATATCATATCATGCATAATACGTCTATAGTTTATTTTCCTGGCAATGGAATAGACATTAAAAAGCATCCTCCACCTGAATCATCAGAGCTTGAATACTTATCTTGATCTTCATTTTTTCGAAATCCAAACACACTTAAATGAGAGGTACAAAATGTTACATGTTTTTCAAATATTGTAAAGGAAGATTCAACCAATCCATTCCCCATTAGCAAATCATGTACAGTTTCCGCATGAATCAATTCATAAGTTTGGTTTTCCAGAAGATCTCGCGTTACTGGTGGCGCAAATTCTATCCCCAAACAGATGGGATTGTCAACAGTTTCAATTTTTCGGCCAAAAGAATCTTTTAATTCAAATTGAACAACTTGATCATAAAGTTCATCATTAAATGGAAAAGTATAATCTCGAATGATATAATGAAGTTCATTGGGCGTATCCAGTCCGGATAAACCGCCACGATCAATCCATATAAACGATGAGAAACCTGATTGTTCTACATAAAAAGGTTGCGTAATCAAATAAGGTGTTTCCCCCTTTGTAACATACACTTGAGATGTTTCTGGTATGGATTTAAAATACAATGTTTGTTCCACATAATATCCATTTTCTGCATTTTGATCATCTGTTGTGTCTGCACGAAGATTTAGCACAAAATCTGCATAGACATTGTATTCAATCTGGTATTTGTTATTGCTGACATAAATTGGATCCTTTAGTTTTAACTTGTTGCCAGTGATTAGCTGTGCTGTTAATTCATTCGTTTCACCTGTAAATTCGGGGAGAGCGCTGACAAAAATTGTTACTTTATCCATATTTCGGGCAATATTATGATCTGTCATGCTTTCTGGTCGTTGGACGATAATAATTGTTGTGATAGGCATTAAAATAATTGTAGATGATGAATTGGCGTCAAAGGATTTTGTTTCGTAACCATATTTGACAGCCTCAAAGGTGTAAGGCTGTTTTCTTGCATCTACAGCCAGTGTGTATTGGCCATTATGATCCGACAGACAGGTGGCAATCACGTCATCATTTTCTTTACCGCGCACACGAATGATAACCTGCGGTAAAACAATATTCGTTCCATCTACTTGATGTTCAAAACATTGGCCCTTGATAACTTCCGCATGATTGCTATCTTTACTAAACATTGTAATTGTTTCAAAGGATCGGGGGGCAGAAAATTCAAATGTTTGCGCATAAAAGTCATCTCGTGTCAGTTGCATTTGCCACACAGACCCATCAAAGGTAATTGGAATTTCCAGTTCAAAAAAACCATCATAACTACTGCTTGTTTTATATGTGTGTCCCTGACCTGTAATGACAATGTTGACCCAACCGACTTTTTCGCCGCCATCGTCAACGATGTTGCCCGAAATTGTCTGGGAGGTAAACTGGTTTTTGTGAATAATTACCATACGCTCTGTCAGTTCAGAATGATTTCCAGCCGCATCTTTCGCTGTATATAAAATATGATATATTCCTGGAATTTGTTGATTTAAATCACTTTGAAAGGTAACTGATTCTGAAACATCACCATCAATATCGTCGATTGCAACATATCCAGGTTCAATGTATTCATCACCTTGATCTATCCGGACAACAACAGGACTGTTCAGACTTATTTCTGGCCCGGTATCATCCACTTGTTTTACATGAACTTCAAAGGTTTGATACGATGATGCCTTCTGAGCATCTTCAGCCAGAATTGTAATAATTGCCTTTCCTAATTGATCACTCATTGGATTTAAATACAATGCATACATATTATTATGACCGGGAATAAGAGATAAATTGGCTGAACTATTTGGAAATAATTGCGTGTTGCTGGACTCGACATCAACATTAATATTAAGATTATCCACATCAGTGATCGAAAATTCGATCGTTCTTGTTTGATGTGCGATTAACACTTGATCGCTAATCGGGGCAATCAGAGGCGGATCATTCACCGGTATGATATCTATATCTACACGTCCAATATTGGATTGATATTCATCATCATGTGCCCGATAAGTAAAGAAAACAGATTTATTGCTATCTTTTTGCGGTGTGTAAATAAATCGCTGATTCATACTATCCAAGCTTACAGAACCATGTTCCGGTGGCGTTACCAGTGAAAATATTAAGGAATCGTCTTCTTGATCGGTAACAGAGAGCGGTATGGGCAATGCGCTATCTTCATAAATCGTTTCCGATTGATTCCATACAATGGGTGCGTCATTGATTGGCGTAATATACAGGTCTATTTGTGTTGTTGTTGTATATACGCCATCATTAAGAATCAGAGAAATATATGTATTACCAGTTTTGTTTGAACATGGGGTCAAATTGAGTGTCAAAAACGCATGATCACTTTGTGAGGTGTTTATGATAAAATTATCTTCAACCAGGGGACCTTCAATAGAGATGGAATTTGCACAAATCATATCTTGCTGAAAATCCTTAATTTGCAAAATGACATTTTGAAAATCTGTTTCTGTAATTGAAAACGCAATTTGTGCAGGCGTGTCTTCTATCAAAATCTGAGGTAAAATTGTTGAAAAGCGTGGCAGATCATTAACTTCATTTATATGAAAAATAAAGGTTCGATATACAAATTCTCCCCCGCCATAACCAGAATACCCATTGTCTTTCATATAGAATCGGATGGACTCAGTACCAAATGAATTCTTGCGACTTTGATACTTTAATGCATTCAATCCTGCATTGATTTGTTCCAATGTGCCTGAAAACGTTACATTGCTAGTTGAATTACCTGTTATCTCTTTCAAATTATCAATATATTTCGGATCAAAAGTAATCGTGCCTTTAATCGCAGAAATTGAAGCAGTCAATCCTCCATCCCCAGCATCTTTGTCATCCATCAAAAGACGACGATCATTTTCAAACACAATCGTTTGATTCTCGTTCATATCAGGTAAGCTGAAGGAGTCGTCAATTTGCTGACCATTGATAAACAATATAGGATCGTCGTTAATTGCATGTACATGAATGGATTTATAAACAGGCTCACTGGTCCCGCCATTACCATCAGATAAAGTAATTGCCAGACGTCTTTCACTGTCCTCTGGATTATCTGAATCGTTGACAAACATGATATTGCGCAATAATGATGTGACCACTGTCATATTTGCCCAATGTGTAAATGTGACAGCCAATGGTTCGGGATATGTGCCACCGGAAAAGGTACCGATGAGTTGTTCACCAGAATACACTTTGTTTTCATCAAGACCGACAGGGATGTTACCAAAACCATAATCTTTAATGCGTAGATAATCATGTGGCGTGCCATTCTTATCAAAAAATGCCTTTAAAACCCCCTGCTCAAAATTAAGTGCATCCTCATCTTCTACCCTGGCATAGGCATCTATAATGACAGCATCGTTATTTTCATAAAATGCAATATCAGGTGCAGGAAGTGTGATTTGTGGAATAATGTTATGATCAATCACTGTCAACAAAAAAGAACCAGATGTCGCTGTCAGGTATGAATCTAAAGCAGTGACTTCAATGATAAATACACCTCCATCAAATACGCCCGGTGTTCCTGAAAAATGACGTGTAACTGGATCAAAATTCAGCCAACCTGGCAACTGATCTTTATTTAATTCTTTGGCTTGCCAGGTTAAAATATCATCAATGTCGGGATCCATAAACGTATCTTGAGGAATTGTATAAGAGAAATTCTCTTTTTTTTCGATTGAAACATTGGCAATGGGTTTCATTAAAACAGGCGGATCATTGGTGTTACTCACAATAATATCAAATAATGGTAAGGACACTGACAAATTACTTTCATCCCGCACAGAAATACGAATGTCTTTCCAAATGCCGACATCTGCGTTTTCAGGAATACCAGATAGTTTGCCGGTCTCATCATCAAGATCCGCCCAATCCGGTTCATTGGAAATGTAAAAATAGAGACGATCATTGGTATCTGGATCAAAGGTGATGGGTTGAAAACTATATTCCTGTCCCTGCGCAACTGTCAATCCCGGGGTACCACTGATAACAGGGGCTTCATTGATATCTGTCACAGTGATTGTCAGCGGTCTTACAGTATTATGGATACCATCTGATACAGTCACCAATGACGTATACATCGGCTTGGCCTCAAAATTCACTGTGTCAATAATCCTTATTTCACCGGTATGATGTGAAATACCAAATGGCGCTGAGGGCGTATCAAAGGTCAATGTATATGAAAGGGGGTCGTTATCAATATCTGTTGCTTCTATTGTTTTGATTATTGTTGCTATGGCTGTATTTTCCTGAACAGACACTTGAAAGCTTTCACCCAATTGTGGTGAATGATCATTCATATTTGCCACATGAATTGTTACCAGTGTCGTTGAATGAGAATAACCATCTGATACCTGTGCGATCATATTATATAATGATGTTGACTCAAAATCAATGTTACCATTAACAGTGATATCACCGGTTAAGGAATTTAATCGAAAATGATCATAAGGGGTAATATCCATTGTTTTATATGTTAGGGTCAGGCTATCAATATCAGAAACAAGGATATTTCCTATTATTGTACCATTCAATACATTCTCATTTATTGTGAATGCTATGGCTTCAGGCGAAACCGGTGGATCATTATCAGATAAAACTGTTAAGTGAAAAGATTTTTCAATGTTTCCACCTTTATCTTCAACACGCACAGTTATTGTAACATCGCCAAAAGCATCGGCTGTAGGCTGGAGTTTAAGAATCAAATCCTTCGTAACTGATGGTCCAAGTGTTATATTTTGTGGGTTGAAATATTCTATGCCATTGATGATCCATCGCATAAAATTATTTGGAATGAGTGTTTCATTTGAAGACACGGCCTTGACCACCAGGTTGTCCAAGTCAATATCAGTAATTGAAACCGGTACTTTCGCAGTTTGATCTTCAAAGCACCTGACAGAGGAATCCACAATCAATATTGGTAAATCGTTACGCTCAAGAATTTCCAATTTAAATGATCGGGTCTGACTCAAATCTTTAATATTGGTTGCAGTTAATGTCAGATTAACACTACCAAATTTATTCTTAGGTGGCTCAAAATATAGATCAAGCGTTATCGCTGCATGATTTGAAGTTTGACAATTATAAGGAAATCTTGTGCTGTTAAATACAGGCCCAATCAATGTCATATGATCTGGACCCATCAAGGAAGAATCGGATGTTGTCATACTAAGAATCAGGTTTTGTTTGTAAACATCGGTGAGAATAATGGCAATGCTGTATGAGGTTGATTCTTCCATTTGTATATCAGATATTGGAGAAATATTGGGTGCATCCCAGACATTGAGTTGAAACGCAGTATGGGCAGTCATCCCTGTGGCATCAGAAACAAGAATATGGATCAATGTTTCGCCAGATTGGTCCTGTCTTGGAGTCATTTGAAGCAATACGTGTTGTGTTGCATCTGCGGTAAGTGTGATATCCAGTGGATTGCCCTGGTTATTGATAACAAGATCTTGCTTATCTACAATTGATGATTGTTCTGCCCAGGCATCAATGGTTAACATGCCATTAAATGCATGACTGTTCGTTATAGCAAATGAAATGCTTTTGCTTCCAGCATTTTCAATAATCATTTGATCGTCAATGGATTCAATTTCTGGCAGGCTTTTGTCATAGATCCACTCAAAAATATCACTGGGCTGATTGGTATTACCCGCCTCATCCTGAAGCACATTTTCCAAAATAGAAAGTTGAAAACTTCCCTGGATAAAAGGAATACATTGGACAAAAAATCGTGATGACCAATCCGGTTGATCGGATACAAATTTTTGGATTTCACAGTTTTCTGTTTGTATATCAGATTCTGTAAATTGTGTGACCGGTTCGTCAAAAACAATTGTAATATTAACAGGCGTTGATCTTGCTGGCATTGTTTCGGAAGTTGTAAATATGGGAGTGGGACCAATGGTATCATATCGAACAGCTGTTGCGGCCCTGGCTATATTACCTGCCAGATCTCGAAACACAACATAAATCATCTGATTGCCTTGAACATCCCGCAGTTCCCATTGACGTTTTTGTGCAAAGGCTTCCCATTGGCCATTTAGTTCATAGCCAACATTGCTGATATACATTTCAGTGGCATGATAGGCACCGGGTTGAATGGTAATCATTCGATCGCGAACAGCATTGGGGGCATTTACAACCGGCATAAGTGGTGCGACTGTATCTATACGAAATGGGCCCTCAGAAACTGTTGGGCCAATAAATTCTTTATCATTTGTATCTAAGGCGAAAGCTGCTATATGACAATAATAATTCACATCATCCGCGCCGCTAAAATCCTGGCTGGTGATTTGCATTTCATTTCGGATCAATTCAACGTCATCATCCGCAGTATTGAATTCATCAAAAATATGGGACATTTTTGTATTAAAAGTTATATAATAACCCTCTGCCAGATTATTTTCAGGCGGATACCATTTAATTTGAATATATGGATTTGAAGATGGTTTATTAACAGCATGGCTGGCAGAATATACCTGGCGAACCGGACCAATGTCCATTGCCATTGTTGTACCGGTAAATGCTGAAACGAATATGATCAGCACATGAAATGTTGAATAAACTAGTTTTTGCATTGAGGACTCCTGATTATTTCAGTATTTTTCACTTAATTGATTCATAATAAATTTAAGTTGTGAAAGGGATATAACATATTATTAAGAATCATTCAATCATTTCAGGGGTTTTTTTACCTGATCTTTTATTGTCAAATAATTATTTTTTTTGTATCCTATTCAAATTTTATGGTAGTCAAACTAATTTAGATCTTTCATTCATCAGAAAATGAAAGAAAAAAAAGGAATGGACCTCATACTGGGCGCATTCCAAAAAAGTCGGACATTCATTGATGATCATTGAAAAATGATTTATTTCGGCAAATCCAAGAACAGCGTTGGGCTAAAGCCCAACGCTGAATTGAGAAAGGACGCTAAAGCGCCCTCAATACCATTAAGCAAGTTATCAATCAATAAATTGGTTAGGAATGCTCAAAAAAGAAGATCCCCTTTTCAAAAATATGTT
>Ga0272440_1001142_pt1 | contig 22031 bp, 16 predicted proteins | sample SSMMMBAug17_FD_192440 | JGI IMG/M metagenome (GOLD analysis project Ga0272440, IMG submission 192440) | Marine sediment archaeal communities from Little Sippewissett salt marsh, Falmouth, MA, United States - SSM-MMB-Aug17 | ecosystem: Environmental > Aquatic > Marine > Wetlands > Sediment ...
AACATCTATTTGAAATGACCGTCCTTTTTGATCCCTTGCTTTCAAGTCAACAGTCGTCAGTTTATCGCCGGTGAATTCTTTTTCATTGTATGGATTTAAAATTTTGACATCGGTAATAATGTTTTCATCAACCAATCCCAAAATACTGTTTAGAAAATGAATTAACTGAGACTTGTTTTCTTCTGAACCTAAAAGTGCTTTAAAAACACAGTCTATCATTGGTCTGATTTTCATTTGTGAACTACCTGATGTTACGATGTTGTAAATTGTCTATTGCAATACCCGATTTTTTCATTTGATCTATTAAATATTGAATTTGTCGATCTCTTTGTTGAATCTGTGAATCCTTTTGTTGAATCTGTGAATCCTTTTGTTGAATCTGTGAATCCTTTTGTTGAATCTGTGAATCCTGTTGTTGAATCTGTGAATCCTTTTGTTGAAGCCTACCCCCCATTGACGTTATTATATTATTTTTTTGAACAATTTCCGATTTGCTATGCAACAGTGCTTCTCTGCTTTGCAACAGTGCTTCTTGACTTTTCGTTAACTCCGCTTGTGTTTTTTCAATAGTTCTTTGGACAGTCAGAGCTTCCCTTTCAGCTTCAAGACGCTCACTGTATAGCAAACGTGCTTTTTCATCCTCTGAAAAAAATGCTAATGTTTTCATGGCCTTTTTTATCTCCTCTGTGTTTAAGGAATTGGGTAATTTATCAGCCTCAAGATTTTGTCCCTCCTTAAAAAAATATAACCAGCGTTGTTTATCATTTATTATTGGGGTATCTTTCTTGAAAAAAGGTAACTGGATTACGTGGATGTTAAGATGATCAGATAGAGATATTTTCGCATTGGGCTCATATACTTGAAAGTTGAGATCTAAATACATATCGTTTAATGTCGGATCATTCGTATCAAAAAGTTTATTTTCCAATAACCATATCGAAATAGTTGGTTGAAGTGCTGAATAATCCTCACCTTCCTGTAATTGCGATTTATAAACTGATGCCCAATAAAACAGGATTTTTTCTGTTAACCATGATGGTACAGCTATTTGAACATCTATTTGAAATGACCGTCCTTTTTGATCCCTTGCTTTCAAGTCAACAGTCGTCAGTTTATCGCCGGTGAATTCTTTTTCATTGTATGGATTTAAAATTTTGACATCGGTAATAATGTTTTCACCAACCAATCCCAAAATACTGTTTAGAAAATGAATTAACTGAGATTTGTTTTCTTCTGAACCTAAAAGTGCTTTAAAAACACAGTCTATCATTGGTCTGATTTTCATTTAATAAATATCCGATTTCTTGACATCACTTTACAAATGATGATATAAATTTAGAAAATTTCAGTTTGAAACAATCAAAATCTAAAATAATTATGCGATGATTTTATATATCTGTCAAGCACAAGATACAAAACATTGCTTTTAAAAAGGATAACTATGGAACAACCAACCATGACAGGCCAGATAAGCCCAATTAAACTAAGTTTGGACAGCACGTTTACTTTTGAATGCCGAAAAGACCTTTCGTGCTTTACCAGCTGTTGTCGCGATATCAATATCATATTAACCCCTTATGATATCATTCGAATGAAAAATCGATTGAATTTATCATCAGATGAATTTCTGGCAATATACACAACTCCACAACTTCTTGATAAAACAGATTTACCAGTGATTACGTTAAAAATGCTGGAGGATGAAGATAATGCATGTCCATTTGTTCGGGAAGATGGATGCCTGATATATTCTGATCGACCGGTAACCTGCCGCTATTATCCACTTGGTTCCGGGACGTTGGCGCATAAAGATGATGCCGATGATCAACACGGCTTTTTCTTTTTTATTAACGAATCCCATTGTAAAGGATTTGAGGAAAAGTGCAATTGGACTGTTCGTGATTGGCGTAAAGACCAGGATGCTGCTTCCTTTGATGAAATTAATGCGGGATGGTACGATTTAATGGTGATGAAAAGGTCTTTTCCACCTACGCTCCATTTAACTGAAAAGGCCAAACATCTTTTTTTCATTGCCAGTTACAGTATTGATCAATTTAAACGTTTTGTTTTTGAAAGTGATTTTATTAAACTGTATGACGTCGATAGCAACACTGCCCAGGAATTACGCGATGATGAAATAAAATTGTTCAAGTTTGGTCAGGAATGGCTGAAATGGGTCCTGTTTAAAAAGGGCGATTTTTCGGTGAATCTGGAAATGGCTGAAAAACGTCAACATATGACAAGCCAACAAGATCCACAATAACAATATTGTGGATGTATCCAATTGGAACCAATCCATCAAAATAAATCAGCAGACGCGCTTATCGTTCATACCGGTGCTTTGGGAGATGTAATTTGCGCCTTGACAGCCATTGAAAGTCTATTTTTACAGAAAAAATTTGATTTTTGCTGTCAGGGCCATATCACTCCATTGTTTCAAATAGTACCTTTTATCCAAAATGTATTTGATATCAATAGCCCAATGATTACTTCTATATTTTTGTTGTCAAGTTATCCGGGTGTTAAAGAGTGGCTAAAAACTTATCCATTGGTGATACTTTTTTCATTTTCTGTGGATTGGGAAAGCGGTTTCAAAAAATACAATCGGAATACTGTACGTATTCCACCCAGACCACCGGTATCTGAAGTTGTTCATACATCTCAATTTATCATAGACGCTTTAAAAATAAAATATTTGTTCAAAAGAAATAATCCAGAAACACAGAATTTCGTATTGCAAAAAAAAACCAGATCTTATAAAACGTTTTCAGGTAAATATGTGTGTATACATCCGGGTTCCGGTAGTCCATTTAAAAACTGGTCAATAGAAAATTTTATATTACTTTCTCACAGATTAATTCAAAAAGACTACTCAGTATTATGGCTGCTTGGACCCGCTGAAGATGCGTTGACAAAAATTCTTTTAGACAATAATATAAATTCCAAAAACATTGTACTCACCAATACAATTCAATTGATTATGCAATATTTTAAACAGTCTGATCGCTTTGTGGGTAATGATTCGGGAATAAGCCACCTAGCAGCGTATATGGGCATTAATACAACAGTCATATTTGGGCCAACAGATATCAGGCGATGGCGTCCACGTGGAGCCTGTGTTAAATCAATTCCAGAATCATTGCCTGTTTGTTCTCCCTGTTTTGAAAAAGGCATTCGACAATGTTCACATCAAAAATGTTTGAATGAGGTTTCGGTTTCACAGGTGATGGATATATTTGAAAAATAAAACAGGCAAAATTATTTTTAACAGTGTGTAATAATAAATGTTTCTACAGGACAACGCGATGAATACAAACAATCAAATTCAGAACAAAATGGAAAGCAATTGGCGTCTGACATTCGATGCTGTGCCAGATATGATTGCAATTATTGACAAAGAATATAACATCATTCAAATGAACAAGCCCATGAGAGATCAATTGGGCGTGTCTCTGACATGTCCAAATGTCAAATGTTTCAGCCTGATGCATAAATGTCAAACGGCAATACAATCATGCCCTTTCAAGCAAACAATGATTGATGGCAAGACGCATGTTGCCGAACAATACAACAATCAATTAAATGCCTGGTTACTGATCACAACATCACCGATCAAAAATTCAAATGGTGAGATTGAAGCATGCGTTCATGTGGCAAGAGATATCAGCATTATCAAAAAAGCGGAACAGGATTTATTACAAAAAGAGCGAATGCTTACCGAATTATCAGATAATATTCAAGATGTCATGTGGTTGACTGAGATAAAATCCGGTCAAAACAAGTTGATTTTTATTAATAAATCCTATGAAAATATATGGGGTCGATCATCTGATGAATTATTTATCGATATTGATGCCTTTGTCAAATATGTTCATCCTGAAGATAAAAGCGCGTTGATACAACTCATGAAATCTGAGCAAGTCAGACAACATTTTGCGATGGATACCTCATATCGTATCATTCGGCCTGATGGAGATATCCGATGGATTCATATGCGAATTTTTCCAGTAAAAGATCAGGATAATATAATGCATCGAACTGTCGGAATCGCTACAGATATAACGCACCAAAAGGAAACAGAAGAAGAACTGAATATTGCATCAGAAAAAGCAAATAAATTGGCCATTGAGGCCGCAGAGGCAAGTCGAACTAAAAGTGAATTTCTGGCCAACATGAGCCATGAAATACGAACACCAATGAATGGTATTATTGGCATGTGCCATTTACTGTTAAGTGCGGATTTGAATAATGAACAACGCAGTCAGGTGTTGACCATTCGGAACAGTTCGGAGTCTCTGTTAAATATCATTAATGACATTCTGGATATTTCGAAAATTGAAGCAGGAAAGATGTCAATGGAAAAAATTAATTTTAATATTCGGGCAACCATTGGCGATGTTGTGAAAATTTTGTCAGATCAAGTCCAGAAAAAAAACATTGAATTATCTATTGTAATTGATTCAGATGTTCCTGCAATAATCTGTAGTGATCCCATTCGGCTGCGTCAGATTTTATTGAATCTGATCAGTAATGCGGTCAAATTTACAGAAAAGGGCGGCATTTATGTTGATGTCAAAATGATTCAAGACAATCAATTGCAGGGAATTTATTTTTCTGTGACCGATACTGGAATTGGCATAGAAAAGGATAAACTGGATTTATTATTTCAATCATTTACGCAAACCGATGCCTCAATTACCCGACGATTTGGCGGGACAGGTCTTGGGCTTTCAATTTCAAAACAACTGGCGACAATGCTTGGCGGATCTATTGGTGCAAACAGTGAGCCTGGTAAAGGATCAACCTTTTGGTTTTCCATTGCCAGTAAAGATGTTTCCAAAGAAAAGAAACCTGTAAAAGATTTTAGTCGTGAAATTTGTGAAACCACAAAAATTATGATTGTAAGTAATAACAAACGACTGCAAAAAGAAATTATTCCGCTCTTAGATTACTGGCATTTCAAACATGATTGTTGCGATAATATCTCTGATGCCCTGGGTAAGCTCATCCATGGCAATCTTGACAATCAGCCATATACAATTTGCTTTCTGGATGACCAACTGCCCCGATTATCTGGTAAAAGTGTGTGCGAACGAATCTCAGAATTGAGTGATATTGGATCTTTAACATTGGTTCCTGTGTATCAGAAGGCTCCCGATTCTAAAAATGAGAACATACAAACGTTCCTTGTTCGCCCAATCATTTATACCGATTTATATCACTGCTTGATTAAAACTATCGATCCCCAATCAAATGATCATAATCGTTCCGAAAAATCATCAATGCCTGAGTTGGATGATGCACTTCAGGATATGCGCATTCTTGTAGTTGAAGATAATCGAGTGAATCAAAAGGTTGCAAAAGGTATTTTAAAACGGCTGGGTTTTCAATGCGATATTGTTGATAATGGCCAGAAAGCATTGGATGTTTTAAAAGAAAAGGTTTACGATCTGGTTTTTATGGATGTTCAAATGCCTGTCATGGATGGCTTGACTGCTGCAAAGGCAATCAGAAACAAGCATACGCAGGTACGACGTCATGATGTACCCATTGTAGCCATGACCGCCCACGCCATGCGAGATAGCCGCGAAAAATGCCTTGATGCCGGCATGGATGATTTTATTTCTAAACCCATTGATCCGACTGAAGTTTTATCTGTGATTGAACGAATGACCAAAGGTGTTCAAGTTTATCATGATAAGCTATCATCCAGCAAAAAGGAAACCGAGATGAATAATAATTCTCAATTCCAAGCAAATAATCCATTAAAAAATGAACCAGTGGATATCAAATCAGTATTTGATTATGAAAAATTGTCCACGCGAATGGGCAATGATGATGAGCTGGTTCAGATGGTAATTGATGAATTTCTGACTGATGTTCCCGAACGAATGGATACCATTGAAAAAAATATCGCATCAAATGAAATCGAACTGGCTCAAATAAATGCACATTCAATAAAGGGATCTGCGGCAAATTTAAATGCATTAAAAACCAGTGAGATTGCCTATGAACTCGAATGCCTGGCAAAAGAAATGGCTCCATCTGATGAGTTGGTATCAAAATTGAAAGAGTTAAGTGCAGCATATGAAGTATTAAAACCTTTTCTTTTAGAAAACAGTTCAAAGTAGCTTGCAAATCATTATTTTTTTTAGTATAAATTAATACTTAACCATGATGATTTAACGTACCCATTTGTAATTGGATTTTATAATAACAGATGGGTCAAAAAAATATTCAGGAGGTACATCCATGTCTGTAGACCCCAACATTGCCATATTATTGGTGGAAGATTCTGGGATTATGCGGAAAATGGAAATGAATGTTCTCAAATCAGTGGGGTTTAACAATGTTGTTGAAGCTGAAGATGGTAACGATGCCATAAACAAACTGGAAAACAACCCGATTGATATCGTCCTCAGTGACTGGAACATGCCCAACATGAGTGGTTTTGAACTTCTTGAATGGGTGCGAAAAAATCCACGATTTGAAAAATTGCCTTTTGTGATGGCTACCGGACGCGGTGAAAAAAAAGAAATGACAAAAGCATCTGAAGCCGGTGTCAGCAGTTTTATTACCAAACCTTTTGGACCTGAAGAGCTGAAAGCCAAAATTGAAGAAGCGTTTAGTGAAAAATCTGATGAAGAAGAACCAGAAGCTGTTTTTGAGCCGCGATACGGCGCAACCGGTAAGCCAATTATCAAAATTGCCCATATTCAAATTACCGATCATATCGCCCTCGGTGCCCTCAAACACCTGATTACAACTGGTAAAATCGCCCCCAAAAATTTTGAACTGGAAACAGAATGTATGACAAGTTGGAATCCAGTTGCCAAAGCCCTTGAAGATAAAACCATTGAAGGGGCATTTGTGTTGGCACCCATTGCAATGGATTTATTTGCCTATGGAACCAAAATAAAACTCATTCTTTTTGCCCACAAAGGCGGCAGCATTGTTGTAAAAAATCGTCAGGGCGAAAAATTCAAAAAGCCTTATGAAAACTTTTTTAAAGGAAAATCATTCTATATTCCCCATACCATGTCAATTCACAACATGATGGCACATATGTTTTTTTCCAATATTGGTTTAAAACCCGGTGTTGCTGGAGATGAAGGCGTTGATGTCAGCTTTGAAGTAACACCCCCCATCAAAATGCCAGAGTTTATGTCTTCAAATGTCAATACCTGTGGATTCATGGTGGCTGAACCCATCGGCACCAAGTCAATCGCCGGTGGGATTGCAGAACAAATTGGATTGTCAAGTGAATTATGGGAAAACCATCCCTGTTGTATCGTTGCACTTCAGGAAGAATTTATCGAACGATTTCCAGACGCTGTACAGGAATTAACACATTATCTTGTTGAAGCCGGGCAATTTGTTGATCAAAAACCCGGTGTGGCGGCTGAAATTGGCGTATCATTTTTAGATCCCAAAAAAACATTGGGACTGCGGGTTCCTTTATTGAAAAACGTGTTATCAGATCCACATGGTATCAAGACAAATGATTTATATCCTGTAAAGGTTGATCTGGATAAAATTCAACATTATCTTCATGATAAGATGAATGTGGGAAGTATCATTGACCTGGACAAATTTGTTGATCTTCGTTTTGCTGATGTTGCCTGCAAAGAGGGTGCATCTGGTGCTTTGGGATCGGTCCTTCATGACACGCCCAAAAAATCATTTGAATTATTGGATCGCCTCATGGCCGAACAGGAATCTCTGGCAGCGAAAACAACATTGGATAAGGTTGGAAAATACCTGACATTAAGTCTTGGTGAACGTGAGTTTGGTATTGATATCGCCAAAATTCGTGAAATTATTGGAATTGTTCCTATCCGAACAATTCCCAATACTCCGCATGCTGTACGTGGCGTTGTCAATCTCAGGGGACACATTATTTCCATTGTTGATTTGCGGTTAAAATTACATATGCCAGAAATAGAATATAATGACAGAAGCTGCATTATTGTCCTGGAAATTCAGAGCGAAAAAGGGCCGAAACCTATCGGTATTGTAGTTGATGCAGTTTCTGAAGTTGCCAATATCAAGGCTGAAGACATTGAAGAACCGCCCAAAACCGGCCTTGATGTGAATACTGACCATATTCTTGCCATGGCAAAGTCACAAAATAGCAGCGGTGTAAGAATTTTATTGGATATTGATCGAGTATTGACACAATGAAAATAAATATTTCGCCAGTCACCGATTACTTATTTGAAATTCCAAGAACTGATAATATGAATGTCCCGGCACAGGTGTTTGCCTCACAAGCGATGATTGATGCAATATTTCAGGACGGTGGATTACGTCAACTGGTCCATATGAGCATGTTGCCAGGTGTTGTCAAAGCGATGGCCATGCCAGACATTCATTGTGGATATGGCTTTCCAATAGGTGGTGTTGCTGCATTTGACTGGCAAAATGGTATAATTTCTCCAGGTGGGGTGGGATACGATATAAACTGTGGTGTACGCTTAATTCGGACATTGTTGGAAAAGGAAACTGTTTTGCCGCACATGGAAATGATATTAAACACCTTATTTCAACAAATTCCATCGGGCGCGGGCAGTAAAAAGAAAAAGTTGAAAGCAGATCTCGAATCTGCCATTCGTAATGGGAGCAAATGGGCTGTAAAAAAAGGTTATGGAGAGCAACGCGATATTGAATTTACAGAAGAAAATGGCTGCATGCCGGATGTTAATCTCGAAACGATTAGTGATCGTGCCCTGCAACGTGGAAAACATCAATTGTGTACGTTGGGCGGCGGCAATCATTTTCTTGAAATAGATGTTGTTGAAGAAATTTTTGACCCCATTATTGCCCGAACATTCGGATTATTCGAAAACCAGATTACCATTTTATTGCATACCGGCTCAAGAGGTCTTGGACATCAAATTGCTGATGACTATGTCGCTGCCATGCAAAAACGCATTGAAAAAGAAAAAATTTCTTTACCAAACAGTCAGTTGGCCTGCATGTCAATTCATTCGCCAATTGCCATGAAATATTATTCTGCAATGTCGGGTGCCGCAAATTTTGCATGGGCCAATCGTCAAGTGATTACGCATTTTGTCAGAGAAATCTTTCAAAGTGTTTTGAACATGTCTCCCAGAGATTTAGGTATGGATCTGGTTTATGATTTGTCTCACAATATTGCAAAAAAAGAGCAGCACATTATTAATGGCAAATCTCACACTTTATGTATCCATCGAAAAGGCGCGACCCGCGCATTTGGCCCGGGACATCGCGCAATTCCATCTGATTATCAACAAAGTGGTCAGCCAGTCATTGTCCCGGGTGATATGGGGAATGCTTCATATGTGCTTGCCGGCACACAAACTGCCATGGAAAAAACCTTTGGATCAGCATGTCATGGTGCAGGTCGGATTTTAAGCCGATCAGCGGCCAAACGTGCGGCAAAAGGGCGATCCATTGTTGATGAATTGAACGAAAATGGTGTTCAGGTACGATATCGCGGTCGTAACACCCTTTCTGAAGAAATGCCTGATGCCTACAAAAATATTTCTGATGTCATTGATGTAATTAACAAAGCTGGTATTGCGAAAAAGGTCGCACGGTTAAAACCGATCGGTGTGATCAAAGGATAAGCATTACTGTTTTTTCAAAGTATCTCGCAACTACATTTACACCTTTCTTGTTTGTTTTATTGCTTCATACAAGTATCATCATTCATTTTTTCCAGGATCACGATTTAAACTTGAAATCTATCCAAAGTTAATATATTGTATTTGATTATTGTTGATTAGCACAGAACATTTGAAAAATTATTATAGAATAAACAGTCCATTGTTTCAATCGAACATAAGCGGCTGGAATGAGATGAAAATATGTCCATGATAAATGATAATTTACAAATAAATGAAACAGGATCGCGATCCGTTGCGCAGGCCAATGTTTCAAGGCATATCGTAGAATTGGCACAGGTGTCTACCTATCAACATGCAATAACATGTCTGTCTGGTCGTGATACCAATGGAAAAATGGCCTATTCACATTTGACATTTAGACAACTCAATCAACGTTCCAATGAACTGGCAAGGGGACTTCAACAAGCTGGCGTTATTCGAGGCACCAGAGCTGCTGTGCAAATGTTACCCGGAATCGAATGGTTTTCCATTACATATGCACTTTTGAAAATAGGCGCAGTCCCAATTTTACTTCAACCCTCATTGGGAATGCGGAAAATGGCACAATGTGTCAAAACTGTTGAACCAGAGATATTGATAACTGAGCCCAGATATCAAGTGATTCAATTGTTTAATTCGAACAATTATCAAAGTGTCCATCTCCAGATTAACACTGAAAAAAGATGGTTTTCAAAAGGATTATCTATTACAGACCTCCAAAAAAGTGAACCCGCCACATTTCAACCCGCTGAAATGCGGCCAAATGATACAGGGTTGATTGTTTTTTCAACAAGCTGCGAATGTGATACACCCAGGCCAACTGTTTACACGCATGGTATGTTAAATGCCATTATCGAACTGTTAAAGTCAGTGATGGCAGTAACACTTGATAGTACACTGATAACAACGTTCCCTCAGTTTATGGTGCTTGCACCTGCAATGGGTATTCGCCAGATTATTCCGGAATCCCACAGTCTCAAAGCGAGCAAACTGGATCCCAGAAGTCTAATAGAATCCATTTGGGATTTTGGTGTCACACATATTCTTATGTCATCCACTCGTTTAATGATGCTGACAGAATTTTTAAAGGATGAAGCAATATTTTTGCCTTCAATTCAACGTATAGTTTCTTGGGGTGAACCCTATCCTGCGCTGGAACTACAGAGACTGCATACGTTTATTAATGAAAAAACCCAGATATTTCCACTTTATGGAATGACTGAAGCCCCTGTTATTTCAACGCTTGGTAGTTATAAAATTGTCTCTGAAACACAGGTTAAAACAGAACGTGGTTTTGGTCTTTGTGAGGGTAAGGTTGTTGATGGAATAGAAATGCGAATAATTGAGGTCAGTGATCGACCTGTCGATAACTGGTCTGATGACCTTCTCGTTAAAGATGGCGGCATTGGTGAACTTGTTGTTAAAGGAGATGCCGTGTCCAGACAATATTTCAACAATTCTAAGAATGATGCCTTACACAAAATACCTGATGGTAAATTTATGTGGCATAGGACTGGTGATATTGGATGGCTGGATACCAGAGGAAATTTTTGGTTTTGTGGTCGGAAACAGGATCGGGTGACAATTTCTGAGGAAGAGACCTTGTATACAATCCCCTGTGAGGCTGTTTTTATGCAGCATGAACGCGTTTATCGATGTATCATTGTCGGTGTGGGCCCTGCTCCTTATCAGACCCCTGTTTTAATTATTGAACTGGCACCTGGTGACTCGGGAAAATATATCAGCACGTTGACACATGAATTGCTTGATCTTGCAAAGGCATATCCGCATACAGGTAATATTAACCATATTTTGTTTAGAAAAAGTTTTCCAGTTCATTCTCTTTTTCATCAAAAAATAAATAGAAAACAATTGACCAAATGGGCGGCTAAAAAACTGGGAAAAACATTGCCTGATGAAGCACCTGAAAAATTAACAACGCAGGTTCAAGAAGCAGTTTACCCTGCTGCATTGGAAGAAAGCCAGGGGAATGTATTAATTGCTGATTCATCTGCAGGAGTAAATTCAAATCAAAACAATAATCCCCAAACTGATATCAAGACAAATGAACCTGCACCTCAAACAATCATTTCAGCCCCTGTATCTGAAACGATTCATCAAACAGATGAACATCAATCAGAAAAGACCACTTCAGACTTAATTGATGAAGATCAAGCCGATTCACATAATCTGGATGAGAATCAACCTAAATCAAAATTTATGACGCGAATTAAATCCTTGTTTGACAAAATGATTCCCAGGCCTGATGATGATATGGATGATTCAGTTGATATTGAAGAATTGCCTGAAGAAGAATATATCACTGCCGATCAATACGTGGCGATTTCTGAAGCAGATTCCATGAAAGGTCAAACTGTTGACACCAGAACACTCATCAGATCGGATTACAAACAAACATATGACAGTCAAATACATTCGACTCAGACGAATAATGATTTAACAGGACATAATGAGGAGAAAAGTTCGCTTGTCGGTTCTGTTTACAGAAAAACATATGAAAACGTTCCTATGGAACAAACGACATCATTGAAACAAACTAACCCGGAAAATAAAATACCATAAATGAATTTGATTATGTATTATTATCACAGTTTTTTGACATGATATTAAGCCGGAAGATCAATCATGAAGACATCGTCCCATGTAAAGAGAGTGGTTTTTCATTAGTAGAATTGCTGTTCGCGCTATTAATTTTGTCTTTTGGTTTGACAGCTTTGGTAAAAACCCATTCCATAGCAGCATCGACCTTGAATAACTCTCAGGAACGATATCATGCGATGCGAATCGCGCAAGAATTCATAGATTATGCATTGATAACAAAAGAATTGATCAGTGTTTCAGAAAAAATTTATCGCAATAAAGTCTGGTATAAAGTTACCCAAAGCATACAACATCGTTCAAATAATCAATCACAAATTACAGTTGATGTGAATTGGCGAAAATCTCAACTGACACTGACAGCACAAATTCACAGCCACTAATAAAAAATTTTAGCAATGCTTTTTTTGCGAATAACAAATGTGACCATTTGACCATAAACTATATTTTGAAGGGTGATATTGTCAGATTTGTTCTTACTGAGAACGCCCTCATATACTTGTCCATTACTTAAATATATGCGAAGATTTTTACCATTGAATTTTCCAAGGTTGTTGATAGAAACCTGCTGAAGAGCTTCCTCTGTTTTTCTTTTATAAGCCTGATAGGCTTCAACGGTATCGTCATCATACTCACTTTCCGCCATATCATATTCAACTGTTTTTATCATGGAAATATTGAGTGGTATGGTTAAGTTAAATCGTGGTTTTTTGAGTATTATTTGCTCTTTATAAATTGCAAACAATGTCCCTTGATGCACAGAATCATTGTCACAGGTAACCCAGACATATTTTCCAATGTAATGCCGCAATAGGGGAATGGGAATATTTTTTAGCTTGAACTGTTCGTCTGATTGGCTGAATTTCTTTGTTGATTTAAATTTTTCTTTATTCTCTAAAGCTTTTTGTAATGCCAGAATCGTTGCTTTTTTTGATAGCAATCGTGATTGACTGTCATCATGCCCCTGATCATCAAACTCTTGAATTGAAACACATGGGGTTTCTACTATTCGCCAGGGCTTTTTATATACGAAATAATAGTAAGACCAGCCAAAAGCTGAGATAATGGTCACTATTATTAATAATGTAACCAGTTTTAAAAACCATGATGTCCCCAATTGTTCTGTTTCCGGCTCTGCTGATGGCATTTGAGACATTTCATCCAGATATTTTTGTAAAACATCTTTTTTGGGTGTGGTATCCGCTGTAATATTTTCGGGCGTATCTTGATATCTATCAATGATAATACCACAACTGATACATTCTTCAGCTTCTGCTTGCTCAACGCCACAACTGGGACAAATCATTTTTGGATAAGTCTGGGAGGTATCAGAGGACGCAAGGTCGTTTTCCATTTTGCTATTGTCATGTTCATCAGATGATTCAAGGCAAAGTTCTGTTTCATCAGTCTCAAGAGTAGGCGGGATATCTTCATCTTGTATTGGCGAAATCTGACATTTTACACCCAATTGCTCCAATCTATCTGCGATTTTCTGGGCCTGATCCAGTGAAACATTTTGTTTAACGTGAAGCGGGGCATGACTAAAAAGATATTCTACCTGACCTGAAAAAAGCGGCTCTAATTTATTTCGCACATCGGTTTCATCAAAGCCATCCAGAATTTGACCTGAAAATATGACCTGATAATTATTGTCTGACATTGAGTATTCCATATTTAAATTGTTTGTTAAAAAACTATCGTGTGTAATAAATTTTTTGTGTAATAAATGTTTTGTGTATGCAAACTATGTTCCAGCTTGTAATGATATACGTTTCATTTACATAGAAATTAATAAATTGTTAATTGATTTTTTAGGCAATATTTAATATGCATAACATATTTGTAAAACAATATAATTTTTAACGAAAGAGGTTTTTATGAATAAACATTACAAATTGATGGCAATTCTGTGTATGCTTTGCTTGTTTGGATGTGCAACTTTACAAAAATTTGGTGGAATTCGCCCACCTGAACTATCAGTCGATAAGGTTAATATCGTCAGTGCGAACCTGACAGAGATGGATATGGTAATGATGGTTCGTGTGAAAAACAACTATCCCATTGGTATCCATGTACCGGCATTTGATTATAATTTTTTGATTGATGATCATGTTTTTCTTAAAGGCGAAAATGCCCTGAATCAATCCATTTCCGCGATGAGTACGAATCAGGTACAAGTACCGCTTCGGATTCATTTTATGGATTTATACCAGTCTCTCAGTGCATTGGTAAATAAGGATAAAGCGACATATCAAATTAATGGCAATATTCATTTCAGTATTCCTGTTTTGGGTCGAATAAAAATTCCTTTTAATAGAAAAGGAGATTTGCCTCTCTTAAAAATTCCCAAAATATCAATAAAAGGTCTGCGTGTTAATTCAATTTCTTTTGCATCAGCAAATCTGTCATTAGATATTGCCCTTGATAATCCCAATGGCTTTATAATGATGTTAAAGAACTTTTCTTATAATTTTTCAATTGATGGCCTGAAATGGGCTGATGGTGCGATGAATAAAAACATTACCTTTGATAAACATAGTCAATCCAGTATATCAATTCCTGTTAAGCTCAATTTTTTTGAAATGGGCACCGCAATTTTCAACTTAATCAAGAAAAAACAAGCTTTGCCCTATGAATTTGACACACAGATCAAATTAAAAACAGATCTTCCCTTTTTAAAGGATGTTGACATTCCGCTGAAAAAGAAAGGGTATGTCGATCTTTTATAATGTGGCATGTGATCATCGTTCTGGCATAACCTTTGCTAAATACAAGCTATTGATTAATTAAAACTTGAAAGATAAATATCATAAATATTTATTTTTTTCCAGAACAAGAAAAGAGGTATTATTATGGACGCAGTCATACTTGCTGGCGGAAAAGGTACACGAATATCATCAATATTTCCCGATATTCCAAAATCTATGATTCCATTTCAGGGAAAACCACTCATGCAACATCAGATTGAGCAACTGAAACAATACGATATTCGAAAAATTTATATGTGCCTGGGTTATTTATCTGATTCAATTACCGATCATTTTGGTTCAGGTATTCAATATGATGTTGATCTGGATTATGTAATTGAAACCACACCACAAGGAACTGCTGGTAGTTTATATCTTCTCAGGGAAAAACTGGATAAGGATTTTCTGGTGATAAATGGCGATATTATTTTCAATATCAATCTGTATAACCTGCTTGATTATCATCGAAACCACAAAGGCATTGCAACATTAATAACCCATGTCACCCCACACTCCCATGACAGTGATCTTGTCCAAACCAACGAACAAAGCTTAGTGAGCAGGATTTATATCCGACCCCATGCCCCAGACCTTGATACATCACATTTCGCTATTGCAGGAATTTCTGTTTTTACGCCAAAGTTTTTTAATTATATCATTCCAAATAAAAAACAAAATATCGAAAAACATTTAATTCCCGCAATGTTAAAAGATAATCAACCCATATACGCTTACCAGACGAATGAGTATATCCATAATACCGGCACTGTCGAACATTATCACCAGGTTGTACAGGATTTAATGACTGGAAAGTTAAGTTTTTATTAAAACAATTCGGACATCTATAACCTATGGTTAAAGATATTGCCTCAAATCACAAATATTTACAGTATTATCAAATAAAATTCGATAATTGAGTCTCAATATCTTTTAAAACCTCTGGATGTTCTGGTTCATTTAAAACTTCATGATAAAGACCATCATAAATTTTAATGAACTTTTGTTGAGAGCTGACTTTATCATAAAGCATTTGAGAACCTGCCGGATCGGCCAGTTTATCTGCGCCGCCATGAACAATACATAAAGGTAAGCGAATAATATTGACCTCATCATTGACACGTTGCATGCCTTTGACAATTTCTGTCAACAGTTTCGCTGAAATGCGTCCATTGTACACAAGAGGGTCATCAATATATTCCTGCACAACTGTTTGATCCCGACAAACATCGTTTGGATCAATTCGAATCAACCCCAGCCAGGGGACAAACTGTGCAATAAGTCCGCCCAATGTTCGACTGACGATATCCGGAAGAATCAATGGCGGACCTGAAAGTACAGCAGCAGAGAGTTCATCCTGATAGTCCAACAGGTAGTTGGCACTGATTAATCCACCCATGCTGTGACCAAACAAAATGATCGGCAACCCTTGATGCCACGACTGAATATGATCAAAATAAATTTTGATATTGACGGTAAAATCTGTGAATTTATCCACACGTGTCCGCTGACCGGGGGTTTTACCATGACCAATGTGATCAAAACCATATACTGCATAGGATTTTGGAACAAAAAAGTTGACCATATTCATATAACGTCCACTATGTTCTACCAGACCATGAACCAGTAAAATAATTGCTTTTGGCGTCTCTTCTGGTAACCAGCATTGATAGTATATTTTCTTATCATTAATCCCCTTAAAATAATCTTGTTTGTAAACCATGTATCATCTCCTTATATTTTTTTATCAATATATCCAGGTTTCTTCTATGAATCACCTTTTTTTTGCATACTCCTATTGATTTGTTCTCCATATATTTGATTCCTTTTTATTGTTGATGATCTTTTTTTCTCTCCAATTTTGTTTAAATAATATTGCGCCGTTCTATTTTGAGGATACAATATGAGCAAATTGGTGAATAAAGCCTGACTGTCATCAACATATTCACTTAAAAACAAAACTTCACCCAACTCCTGTAAAAATATTTGTGATGTGGGTTGCAGTGCCAGCATTTTATTTGCTATTTTGATTGCCAGGTCATATTTACCCTGCATTTTGAGTGCAACAGCATACCAATAGTTTCCACTAATGCTGTAGTAATCCTGTTTCAATAGTTGAACTGAAAAGAGTTCTACCTTATCCCAATTATCTTGTGCTTGATAAATGTAGATTTGAACGATTATTGTTTCAGCAGATTGCGGCAAGATGCTTGTGGCTTTATTTAGATGTGAGATTGCATTCGCATAATTTTTATTCAGATAATACAGCCACCCCAGTCGATAATTCACTGTATACGTATTTGGATAATTCAGATAAACCGGTTTTAAATCTGTAATTGCATTAACGTAAAGTTTTTTTGATTCATGATCATACGAATGATAATAGCACTTCCTGATTGCATCAGTTGTCATTTCTTCTGCAAAGCTATTTGTGAGTCCTGTCATAATTATTATCAAACAAATGCGTATTGCCTTCATTTGCTTCCCCCGCTGCGATATTTTTTTATCTGCTGAATCCCTTCACGTGCCAGATAGCTGGTCGGGACAATTTTTAGTGAATGCCTGAATGTTTGTTCAGCCTGATCAATCATGCCTTGATAATAGTAGCCCCATCCCAGATTATCATATATAACATAATTGGTTGGTGCAGGATGATATGTTTTCAGCTTGAGAAAGGTATTCAACGCTTTTTGATATTCGTGTACATGAATGTAACACCATCCAAGATTTTGAAGCGCGAAACTTCCCCATGAAAAAAAAAGTTCTTTTTCAGGAAAATCAGGCATGTTGTCTTCATAGATGGCAATTGCTTCATGATAATCTGATTGCAAATAAAAAGCATTCGCAATGAGCATAGATTGTTTAAACGGATCATAAGGAGTCAGGTTAAACTCCAACAGGCATTCAATCGCGGCATCAGTATCGCCTTGTTTATATTTTGCCCAGGAAAGACCAAATAAGTGGATACCAGATAAATGATTTCGCATGCCATTCATTCGCGTAAAAATGCTTTCTGCTTTTTGATACTCGTTTTGATAAATATAGCCCCATCCCAATGTATTTAGATTTAGAAATGGCCAAAATTGATCTTTTATGCCTGCAAGCCTGTTAATCTTCGGATGATAAATGGAAATAGCAGATCCAAAATCACCATTAAAAAAATCAATTGCCCCCAATGCCATTTGCGCACGAAAAAAATAAGGCGAATTCTCAGGAATCCGGGCCAATATTTTTTGGGAATCAGCAGCATATCCCAGATACATTAATGCAATCCCCTGGCCAAGACGTCCCATGACAGAATCACAGGATTCTTTCACCGATAATTGGTTAAACTGTGACAGTGCCACAATTGCATGCCCCTGATAAAGCTCACACCAGATATCTATTTTTTTTGCCTGACAATGGTCAGGATTTTTGTTCAATATTAACTGACAGATCTGTGATGCACGTTTAAAATTTCCTTTTAAGCCGTAATGCTCGGCAAATTCCAGAGAAATATCACTCCAATTACTGGATATTGATATGATATGCCAGATTTCCTTCGTATCAGCATACAAAGGATCTGTTGAAATGAGGGTTTGCAGGTAATTTTTGGATTGCACCAGTTTTTTCTGGGCATAAGTGGCAAATATGAGCCCATATAAAAATGGCCGTTTATCCTCAGTTTCATGTAAACTTTTGAGTAAATGCATTTCAGCTTCAAGATATTTTTTTTGATAATACAGACACCATGCAATTTGTGAATCTATGATAGTATCGAATTTTTCTGTGGAGATTTTCTGGTATTCATCCAGAGCGCGCTGATAATCATTATTGATAAAATAACTATAGGCATAGGCCAGCGCGATTGGCCGATGCCCGATAAACTGGTTTTTAAGTCTTAAGGCTTTTTGATAATATTCACGTGCCAATTCAAATTTATGGAGTCGGGAATAAGTCAGTCCCAGTCCATAAAGCGCGTCCGATTGAATTGATTGGCAAAAAGTAGATTGTGGATTTGATTGATTGTTGGCCCATGACAAAACCTTTCGAAACCATTGAATGGCATTTTCATTTTTATTCAGAGAATGGTTTATCCAGGCATTGACTTGAATAATGTCAATATTGTTATCTGCCTTATCATTAAAAGCAGCCATAACTTTGGCAGCTCTTTCTGACCGTCCTTGCTTGAGTAGTGTCCATGCAAGCATGGTAACATATTCGATATTTTCAGGCATGTTATCAACAGCTTGTTTTGAATAGAAATATGCATGAAGGAATTTTTCATTTTTGAATAATTCATTACTTTTGACATAATACCTTTGGGTTCTGATACCGGTACATCCGATCAAAAAAAGAAGGATTAGTGACAGTATCTGTTTGTTCTTGAGCATATTTTTAACCGACATTTGGGTTACATTTTTTTCGTTTAATTTATTCTAATTATTTCGGATTTTGAGGAAAAATAAATTCAAATACTTATATTATATATTTGATCGTTCTGTGTTTAGAATCAGAATTTTCAGAATTATAAAATTTTCAGAATTAAGAAGAAAGTGTCATATTGCACCATTAAAATTTTCTTAATTCTATAAATTAATTAATTTTATCCTGTAAATTCTGATTCAAAATAAGGTCGATCAATTAACTCATAATTATATGCTCCCCAAAAAACGTTATAATCAGAATTTATTAATTATAATATTTTCGTCTGTAGTATATTTACAGTAAAAAATCAACCATAGTTACAACGATCTCAATTCAGGACTACTACCCACAAAGGAATAAGTTCATTGTTTACTCAGATATTTATAAAACTCGAAATTTATCTTATGCCATTATTTAGAAATGAGGATTCTCCTGTTTCATCAGGGAAACAAGTCGATATTGACCGATTGAATCGTATGGATCCTTTACTTTCAGTTGTTCGAGTGCTTTACGTGTATATTGATATCCCAAATCAATAATTTGATCCATTTCAGAAAACGCCAGCAATCCAAATTTTTCAAGTGGTGGGTTTAAAACAAGGTCAGAGTTGCTTTCTTCATACTGAATTTTTTTCATGCTGCTAAGTCCAGCCACTCGCACAAGGATATCGATCAACGAGGGAATTTTAATTGCATCCATCATCGGATTTATCCAGCTCCAGATAGTTGCCAATGGACTGGGGTAATTGTCATAATCAAAATTGACAGTCAGATCTTTTTTTGGTGTCACATTAACCAAAATAACTGGCCCGCCACACATTTCTTTCATCTTACTGGCAGGGATGTTTTCTAAAACGCCGCCATCTACCAAGATCTGATTATTATCAATGACCGGAGCAAATATTCCCGGAAGCGATGATGATGCACGTGTTGCTTTCCACACTGGTCCCCTTCTGTGCATAATCACCTGACCGGTGGATAAATTGGTTGATATACAAAAAAAATTAATCCACAAATCTTCAATTTGTACGTCGCCGAACCAACTTTTAGATATCTGATCGACAATAAAACGATCCATAATGGCATATACTGGCAAGGAAAAACGTTTAAATGGCTTTTTTTCGAGAAAACCTTCCCGGATTAAATATCGCATGGTAATTATATCGTGACGCATAGCCAATAAGGCACCAATACCGCTTCCAGCACTGGTTCCCCCGATCATGTCAATGGGAATATCATGCTCCAGCAGTGCCTGAATTACGCCAATATGTGCACATCCACGCGCACCACCGCCACCTAACACCAGACCGACAGCATTATCCGTTAAAAAACGTACAATTCGCTCGTAGTGCTGCACTCGATATCGCTGTACATGATGATGTCTCATGATGGGACGATTATCTAGCCACCGTGCTGTGTTGACTGGATATGATACAGAGTCTTCATGAAGCAGAATCAGTTCCATCCTTGCATTGGTTGTTTCACGTGCATGACCAAACATGTAATGCTCTAAGGCATTATAATCACTTGAACCTCGGGCAGAAGCAATTAATAAAATTCGATCTGCCTGACGAATACATCGTCGGGTCCAGGGAGTTAGCCCCATGTCTGCCTGATATACAACGAAGCGATACCCTCTTTCTTGTTCACACAGCCATTCAACAATCCGATTATCTTTTTCATCCCATATGCCAAAATCAACTTTGGACATACCAGTGCCAAGATAATGATCCAAGCGTTGTGACGTTAACAATAGTGTTGCGCCTTGTTCTTCTAGAGATGGAATAAAGGATTCGGTAAATGCATTCATATTGAAATAGGTACCAGCGTGTAATAATGCAATGGTTCGCAATGAACTGTGTTGATCCTTTGAAAAGACGACTTTGCGAATACGATCAACAATGGTTTGTGTGACATGAAGCAAGGCATTTGGATGTTTTTTTATGAGACGTTCAAACCCTTTTTTGGATAGTTTTAATAATTCAGTATCACGAATTGCTTTAACTGTAAGGTTTCGTCTCTCAGCCATGATAAGTTCCAGTTCGCCCACATACTCGCCTGGCCCAATTTCACTGATCATTTTTTGTGTTTGATCCGGAAGCACTGAATAAACCAATAAGCGCCCGGTAATAACAATATACATACAATCACCAGGATCGTTAATTCGAAACAGCGTTCCCCCGCCGCGAATATGGACATGTTTCAGTTCAGACATGACATCTCTTAGTGCCGATCGGCTCAAGTGTTTGAACAAGTCGATCTCGGCGACCATATTTTGAATGTCATGATGGATCAGGTATGAGGGAATGATTAGTTTCATGATCTGGTTCCTTATTTCTTAAATCAACAATATTGGGCATCTTTCATTTCTTAGTTAACACTTTGCCGAGTCCAAGTTCCCCCCTCAAGGGGGAATTCGGACTCGGCAAAGTGTTAACTACTTTTCAGCAAATATGAAGGATGCCCAATATTGATCATAAGACTTTTGATAATCGCTTAGGAATACTTAAATAATAAGTTCCTCATTTCTGAAAGAGTCTATTCTATTCATTTTGAACCTGGATTACGCTGAAGAAGATGAAGAAGATGAAGAAGATGAAATCAAACACTTT
>Ga0272440_1001143_pt1 | contig 22028 bp, 8 predicted proteins | sample SSMMMBAug17_FD_192440 | JGI IMG/M metagenome (GOLD analysis project Ga0272440, IMG submission 192440) | Marine sediment archaeal communities from Little Sippewissett salt marsh, Falmouth, MA, United States - SSM-MMB-Aug17 | ecosystem: Environmental > Aquatic > Marine > Wetlands > Sediment ...
TCTTTTTGATGAACCAGAAATAATTAAATCCTGGCTAAATCAAGTAGGAATCACAAATATTTCGATCCCTAATTTTCATGGTTTGACTGCCCGTGATGAAGCTTATGAAAAACTGGTAAACCATTTTGAAAATCATATTGATGTTGAAAAGATCATGCAGCTGATGAATACTAAAGTTCAGTTCAAATGAATTGATACCTTATTTGCATTTTAGAACCTTGCTTCATCTTCTAATAATTGTTTTGGCCCAATTGCCTTGCCCGCAGAATACAGAAGTGCGCTACCTCCTTAGGAATGCTCTGAAAATAAGTTCCTCATTTCTGAAAGAGTCAATTCTATTCATTTTGAACCTGGATTACACTGAAGAAGATGAATAAGATGAAATCAAACACTTTTAATTCATCTTATTCATCTTTTTCTTAGAAATGCTTGAGCCGTATGTGGTGAAAGTCACATGTACGGTTCTTAGGGGAGCGTGTAGACTGGTAACAGTGTTGTGGGCTGGTAACAGCCCCCGCTTACCCGACTATAATCGTAAACTTGGGGCGTAAAGACCCGTTACATTCTTTATTTGTTGATTTAAAGTTTGTTTTACATTTTTTTCCACATAGGTTTGATTCTGAGTTCCACGCACCCGATTATTGTTAGTCAATACAAAAAATAAAAAAATTTAAAAAAAATTTGAAAATTTGAATATAAATAAAATCTACAAATTCAACATCAAAAATAATACGAAATGGGGATGTTATTTTCCGAGAGTTCCTTACAAGATCAAAGAATCAGGCAATCAATTTGATATCGGCTTTGAACTCAATGATTCATTATTTTCCGATGGTAGCGCCACAATAATTTTCGTTCCTTGATCCTTTTTACTATCAATTGAAATTTTGCCATCATTCTTATCAACAATTACTTTACAAATCAATAGCCCCAGCCCTGTCCCTTTTTCATTGGCTGTTCCGGGGGTATAATGATGATGTTCCATCTCAAATAGTTTATTCAAATGTTTCTGTGAAATGCCAACGCCTTCATCTTTAATACACAATTCTACAGTATTCTGTTTTTCTTGTGTCCAAATAATGACCCTGCTTTCCGGATGACTGTATTTGATTGCATTGGACAAAAGATTTTCAATTAAAATCATCAATAAATTGGCATCACCAAAAATCGTGGTATCTTTTTTAACCTTATTTTCTATTTTTATTTGCTTGGCCTTGGCTGCCTGCTCAACAACCTGTATTTGCTCTTGCACAATATCTAATAATTGGAATGATGATGGTTCTGATCCCATTTTGTTATTTTGTATGCCGGACCATTTGTGTAAGTTTTCCAAAATTTGATTGAGTAAATTTGTTGTATTATGAATTTCATCAATATATCCTTTCTTTTCATTTTCATCCAGCATGTCATAATAGCTTTTTAATAAATCAGCCAGACCGATCACTGCACTGAATGGGTTTCTCAAATCTTGAGATATAATTGTAAAAAACCGGTTTTGTGCTGCATTAATTTCACTCAGTTCTTTATTGGTTTTTTCAAGCTGATAGGTTCTTTCCTTGACTTTTCTTTTGAGAATATTTGCGTATTTTTGTGATTGTTTCAAACGAATTTTTGCGTAACACAGCATGCATATCCAGATGATTCCCACAAGCACAATTGTTATGCCGATATAAAAAGTCAGGGTTTGCCAGAAGGGTTTTTGAATGGTAAAAGAAAAAGATTGAAAGGCATTCCAAATATTATCTTTTCCTTTTGCGCGATAATGAAAATCGTAATGACCGGGTGAAAGATTCTGATACACTGCTATCGGCGATGCTTGACCAATACCAACTTTATATGGCGTGTTTATCCCTCTCATGAAGTAATCATAGCGGATAGATTGCTCATCCTTAAAAGAAAAGCCCGCCAGTCTAAATATGAGGTTGTTTTGATTCCAGTTAAATATCATGGGCGTTGTTTGTTTTACCATTTGAAATGATGGCATTACCCTGTCACCATTGACAAGAATATCTTCAATATGGCACTGGGGTTTGAATGTAAGTAAGGGCTTTCTGGTCACATCAAATATGGATATACCACGATATGTGCCAATCCATAAAAGATTTTCAGAATCCATAAACAATGCATTGGAAGAAACACGGTTGACAGGCATGCCATCACGCTGGTCCATAGAAAATTCTATCTCAAATGTTTCAGGGTTAAAACACACAAACCCTTTATCTGTTCCCAGATAAAAATTATCATCCTGTCTGTTCAAAGTGATTGCATAAACGATCAGGTTTTTTAAATGTTTTGGTATATGCAACTGATTATTTTGATAAATGCCAAACCCTTTATCTGTTCCCAACCACAGTCGATCTTTATGAGAAAAAATGGTACGTACATGAACATTCAATCGTGCCAGTTGCTCAAATTTGTTGCCATCAAATCGAACCAGTCCTTCTGTATTTCCCCCGACTACTGCATTTTTATGTGAAACCAGTGTATAGGTATGTTTTGTTTTGAATGACTGTGGCATACTATCCTTATTTTTTATATAAATAATTGTTCCATGCGCATTTAATAGAAAAATTTCTTTTTCTTTACTAACAAAAATGTTCATTAAGTGAAATATGGGCGGGCTGAATCTTTTCTTGCGTATTACCTTCAGATCTTGATTTAAAAAGTAAAGACCAGAGATATTTGCAATAAGAATTTCATTTCCATAAGGAACCACATGACATTTTCTTTCTACAACGTGCAATCGTGGTGTAATGTCTAAAAGTGTATCTTTATAACAGTAGACGCCATGTGTACCACTGATCCATATACGTTTTTTTTGATCCTGAAATAAATGGTTGATCTCACCCTGAAAAATTTCAGGATAAAATGCGCGTAAACTAACATTGGTCAATTTCTGGATATTGCCCATAAAGCCAATCCAGTAATTCAATTCGTTGTCTTGAAATATGCTTTGCAAGGTTGATGGCAGTAATCCGACATGGGTATCATATATAATGGCATCCTGACGCATGGAAATTACTTCAATAATTTTTGAATCAGACAGCATGAACAAAGCACCATCATTTAGTTGTGTTATTTTTTTTATTTGTATATTCTCAATGCCCAAAAATGTATTGGCAGTAATTATTTCCTTTTTGGTATCTACGATAATTTTATCCTTGGATGCCATCCATATATGGCCATCCGCACCAATACTCAATGCATGGCAGGGCGTATCGTTTATCTGAGATAATTTCAATTGTGTATCCAGGGCATACACACCTTTTGTCGTACCCAATAATATCCCCCGGCGGTTTTTCTGTGGTGTGATATCCCAAAGTATCCCATTTAATGCGGGATATTTGTCATTCATACTCACAAGTTCATTGTCTTTTGTATAGACATAGAGTTCATCACTCAAAAACCATTTATTATCTTGTTTATCAATAACAATCTTTCTAACATTAATCCCATTGGCAATGTTTTTTATTTGTTTCCCTTTAATAATGCTAACCCCATTGTCCATGCCCAAATACATGGCACCCGACTGATCCTGATCAATCGCAAAAACAACATTTCCCGATAATCCATCAGTGGCATCCAATAATTTCATCTGCCTGCCATTATATCGGACAAGCCCGCCGGCGGTCCCAAACCACATTAAACCATCACGATCTTGAAATATAGATAAAACAGGCTCCTGAGGAAGCCCATCATCTTTGCTGTAATTAACAAAAGAGAATTTACCCACCTGATATTTCCAATGAAACATTTTTGTAAACTTTTTCATTTCCTCAAAGCTGATGCCTGTTTGCGCAACAAGTAAACGATCCATCAGGCCATTGGTTGATGCTTTTTCAAAAAATTCATACAGTCTGTGTTTTAATTTGGGATGATTCTTTTTGATTGCCCATCCACGCGCTTTGATTTTACCAATTACAAACTTGACTTCAATTTCTGGCTGATTATGCGTATAAAAGAAGCCATTTTCAATAATCGCATAATCTGCCTTTTTGGATAATATTTCATCAATAAATTCAGACACCTTTGCGTAATGATATTTATGAAGGCCATGATAATGAAGTAATTCTTCATACGTGCTGCTTTTGGATGTTACGCCCTGAAAATCTTGTAAATCGTCAATGTAGTGAATGGGTGTATCATTGCGCGCAATAATCGTATGAACCAAAGGAAAAAATGGCAGTATATCAACTTTTGATTCACGCCATTTGATGGATTCGATAACATCACACGCAATATCAAAATCTTTGAATGCTTTTGGGGTATATGCGGCTTCTTTATCAATAATGCCCTGATCATTTTTCCAATAATCTGAAAAAGTCGAAATTTTTTCTTTGACCGGTTGAACGCCTAATTCTTTTGCAAAAGCGAGAGCCAGTGCGTAATTAAATTGTTGTTTGCCATGTTCCCGATATACAAAAGGACGTTCCCGAACACCAATGATCAACTCTTTTGATGCCAGAATATCATCCAGATCACGTTTCCATTTTTGATCTGCTTGAATTTGATTACTATGTGTCTGAACAATTTTGTCATAGGTTTCATAATTCACGCCAAAATATTTAATAAAAAATGCATTGATCTGTTTTGTTCCGATCAGACCATTAAAAAAATTGTGAAGTTCATTTTGAAGGGCAGTATTATTTTTTTTAATTCCCCACCCACATCGTTTGGGTGAGCCAACAGGAAAAGAAATATCAAACCCTTTGTATTTTTTCATAAACAACAGGGCATTATCAGAGTCCAAAATAAGGCCATCTGCTTTTTTCTCCAAAACATTGTTATAGCATTCTTTCGTTGTTCGTGTGGGCATCAATATAATGCCGCCACCAATTTTTTCATTAATCTGATTGATTTCTTCTTCAAAGGTGGTGCTTTCAAGAAAAGTAATACGTTTACCTTTTAGTTCATGATAATACTTTATCGGATTGTTTTTAGGTGTAATCAACAATTCTGTCACTTTAAAAGCGCTGACAAAATTCATCAATTTTTTTCGCCAATGCAAAATTGTAATCGAATTGCAAATAACGTCACATTGTTCAAATATATCTGGAGTATATGCAACAGTGGGATTTGAGATCACTTCTTCAGGAAAATGCCCAGCAATGCTGAAAATTTTCTTCCAGGGGATAATAACAGGAACAATCCTTACATTTAGATGATCTGCAAAAGATTGGGCCAATTCTTTGTGGATGCCCTCATAAGATTTTTGCGTAAATGCAACATTAATATGCCCGGACTTTAATATGGTTTCGAGACTGCGCGCATTGACCAAGTTTGGAATCAATAACATAATCAGTAACACATATCTGTTTAATATCATTTTTAGTTTCCTCTTAATACATAAATAAACATGTTCAGACTCATATTGATTGATAAACAAAAAAGTAGCAAGGAGTTTAAGAAAAAAATTATTTCGAAAACGTTTCAAAGAATTGTATCGCTGTGCGCATCATGTCATCAAATTTCGGATTGGCTTTGGGCGCAACAAGCTGGTTATTCGGATATCCTGACAATAACTTTATTGGCTTTTCAAGGACAAGATCCCCATGGGCCAATGGTTGATCTCCATGTAAGCTGGTAATCAGATAGGCCACACCATTTGTTACATGGTTCTTTAAAAGATCCATCACTCCAGAGATCAATGTCGTGGGATCTTGAATGGAATGGGCGACAAAAACCGGATGAAAAATTTTGACATTTTTTATCAATCGCTTATTATCCTGGATTAGTTTGGCCAGTTGCAAACCAGAAAAATTTGAAAAAACAGGATATTTGTATGGATTGGGTCCATATCCTGCGAGTTTTTCTTGTTTTATTCGATAGTAAGTCTGAATCATGGGCAGTTTTCCAATATTTTCATACAAGGTGCCGATCTCAAGTGCTGCTGAAAATAAAAACAACCCGCCAGTTATCTGTGAATGATATCGTAGCAGGGCATTCAAACTCAATGCAGCCCCTGTTGACAATCCGCCTAAACTGAGATTTTTTCCCATCAGTTTTGCCACAGCGATGGTTTTATCAATATCTTCTTTCCATTTGCGAATTAACGCCCATTCTTGCATGGCCTTATCAGGAAATTTTAATCCATGCCCATATAACAATGGAAATATCACGTTTGCACCTGCATCAAAAAAACGCCAGCCAATGGCCTCCATGTAGTATGGACTGTCAGATAAACCATGTGTTAGAATAATTACATGCTCAGTATATTTATTGTGGGACAAAATAAAAGGATAGTTTCCCTTCCCACGTAAAACCGGCGAAATAATTTCATGCCGATACCCATTGTTTTTTATTGCTTCTGTATAAACTCGATAATTGCCAAGCCGGTTTTTATAAGTCTGGCCAAAAGTTTTAAGAATAAGGTCATTATTGAAAGATTGCATACGTTACCTTCTCACGTATTCGTTAAGGAATGATTGAGGTTTGGTCATGCCATATTATTTTGTAACAGCAGATCAATGATACGACTGACAACATTCCCCCAGCTTTCTTCTTTATTCCTGCGCAACAAACGCATTGTTGGATACCAGGGGCTGTCCTCCCGCTCAAGCAACCATCGCCAATCAGGAATAGGTGGAATCAATACCCAGACCGGTAAAGCCAATGCGCCGGACAAATGCGCCATTGATGTATCAACTGTAATAATTAAATCCATCTGTCTGGCCGCAAGTGCTGTGTCCAAAAAATGATTCAAATAAGGCGCAAGATCAATCCAATTCATTTCTTCGCACACGTGAGACATGCCCGATTTTTTTTGAAAGCTAAAAACCTGAACCCTGTCAAGTGTTGTTAAAGGTGCAAATGTTTCATATGCAATGGATCTGTCTGTATCTGATTTATGGGTGGGGCTTCCGGCCCAAACCAGGCCAATACGATATTTGTCATTATTGCGTTGAATCACTGGATCAATCTTATCATGCGATATCTCAGGCACAAAAAAATATGGGGTCTTTGATGGTATATTATCCAAAGTGGTTTTACATAAAAAAGGAAGGCTGACAATGGAGACTTGTAAATCACAGGGCTGACATGAATCTCCTTCTTTCACCACCTGATCCACGCCATCCAGATGGAGGAACAATGGATACAATTCGGGTCCACATCCCAACACTACTGTACCGCCTTTTTTTTTTATCTGTGGTAAATAACGCGCAAAATGAATGCAATCGCCAAAACCCTGTTCACAATAAACCAGCAGTCTTTTGTTTTCAAAAGGTTCACCTTTCCATCGTTGTAAGCCATAATTATGTTGTTCTGGATGTTTCGCAATGCGCCACTCGTGCAATTGAAATCCTGCTTCTAATTTCCCCAAGATTAACAGACAGAAACTCATGCTGTAATGGGCATCAATAAAATCCTTCCGCATGTCAATGGCCTTTTGTAGAAAAGGAATCGCGGATTCATGTTCACCCAATCGAGATAAAATAATGCCTTTGTTAAAGTAAGATTCCGGATTATTTGCCCCCTGTTCAATGGCCTGATCAATCACTTTTAAAGCATCCTCATAACGCGCCAAATCAATATAAATATCAGCAAGATTGTTCATGCATTCGGCAAAATCCGGCTGAATTGAAAGTGCTTTGAGATAGTAATGTGAGGCCTTATCAAACAAATGGTTTTTTTTACAGGCATTTCCTAAATTATATAATGCCCGCGCAGAGTCTGGCTGACATTTCAGTGCAGCTTCAAAGGATGAAATAGACAATTCAATTTTTCCCAGTTTCTGGTAAGCAATGCCCAGATTATTCAATGCCTGTTCATGATCAGGTGCAAGTGAAACCACTTGTTTAAAGTATCCAATGGCCATATCAGCCTGATCAATATATAAACAGGATACGCCAAGGTTATACAAAACATCAATATTATCAGGTTGCACAGCAAGACTTTCTTTATATTTTTGAATGGCTGCCTCAAATTGATTTTTTTGGAAAAAATGATTGCCCTGTCTAAGCAATTGTTCTGCGACATATGTTGATGGCATTACTTCTGGAATTTCAAACGTTTTAGAATAATTGAGCCGGCGGTATAAGGCACGAATGATATCGGTAAAAACATCAGACCAGTTACCAAAGTCTTTTTGTCGAAACAGTCTGATTGTGGGATACCAGGGAGAATCTGCGCGATCTAAAAGCCATCGCCAATCCGGTACTTTTGGAAGAAGTACCCATATGGGATGATGAATCGCACCCGCCAGATGAGCAACAGCTGTATCCACGCTGACAATTAAATCCAGTTTGGAAATCGCATAGGCGGTGTCGGAAAAATCATGTATATATGGAGAAAGATCAATAAAATCAAACCAATGTGAGGGGGCTGCCTGATAATTTTTTTGAAGGCTAAACATTTTTATCCCTTTCACATTGGACAGACAGGAAAACATGTGCATTGGAATTGAACGATCTCGGTCATGTTTATTGGCCGGATTGCCCGCCCAGACAAAGCCAATTTTAAACAGTTGTTGATATTTGTCAATGATATTGTCAAGGGATTCAGGTGCTTCTAAAGGGATTGATAAATAGGGTGTTTCTGAAGGGATGGTATCGGGCCCGGTTTGAAATATGGCCGGCAGACTCATCAGTGAAACATGATAATCAAAAGCTGGTAAAGGTTGATTTTCAGGTATTACCTGATCGGCACCGCGTGCAGTAGTAAACAATCTTTGAATAAAGGGATGGCACACCAGAATGACTGTTCCCCCACGAGATTTGACTTGCGGCAGATATCGTACAAATTGAATGGCATCACCAAAGCCCTGCTCCATATAAACCAGAATCGTTTTGTTTCTAAATTTAGACCCATCCCACATGGGGGTATCATATCCAGGCTTTGGAAAATCTGATCGTCTTAAACGCCATTCATATTCCTGAAAGCCTTCTTGTAATCGGCCATCAAGTAACAAAGATATTCCCATATTATAGTGCCCATCTGCATCATCCGGCGAAACGTCCAAAGATTTTTGATGCCACATGATCGCAGTAGACAAATCGCCTTTTTTCCCATAACATGCGCCAAGATTGGTATAAATGTCAGTTTTATCTGGTTTCAATGCCATTGCCTGTTTAAAGCATTCAATACTTCTTTCTAAGTTTCGGATGCGGTAATGGGTGCTTCCCAGATTGTAAATGGCATTAAAATATGATGGGTCCAGCTCAATTGCTTTTTGAAAATACGAAATGGCTTTCTGATAATTACGCTGGCTGTACCATGAGCGTCCCAGATTGTATTGGCAGACAGCATGGTTGGGATCAATAGCGACTGCTTTTTCATAACACGCAATACTATGATTGTAATGCTTTTGGAATCCACATGCATTGCCCATATTAAACCAGGCATGAAATGCCTCTGGATTAATCCGGGTAATCGGCTCAAAACAATCATATGCATGGGAATATTGCTCATTTTTTAACGCATTCAAACCACGTTGCGTCATTGTCTTTGTCATAACAGGCAAAAGCGCATTTTTTACCTGAGCCATTAATTCGTTCCAATTGTCCGCATGATTTGACCGAAAAATTTTTATACTTGGATACCAGGGACTTTTCTGGCCATCCAATAACCATCGCCAGTCAGGAACAGATGAAAGGAGAAGCCATGTGGGATGGCCCATTGCGCCTGCTAAATGTGCGACTGCGGTTTCCACACAAATCATTAAATCCATAGATTGAATGGCTGATGCTGTATCTGCAAAATCTTCAAATAATGCGCCAAGACTCACAATAGCAATATCATCAGGAAGATTTTTTAATTGGTTGAAATGACAGGAATCTTTTTGAAAACTAAATAATCGAATCCCTGGCAATCGGGCGATTGTTTCAAAGCATGACAGGGGAATTGAGCGATGCAGATCATTTTCATTCTGAGGATTCCCAGCCCATACGAATCCCACATTAAATTGTTTTTTGTTATGCTGGATTTCTTCCCTTAATATGCGTTTGATTGTTTTTGGTGCGGATAAATAGGGAATTTGTGATGGAATCGTTTGTGCGGTCGTTTTACAATAGCAGGGCAAAAATAAAATACCGGCACTGTAATCATATACAGGTAATTCTTTTTGATCGTTTAAGATATAGTGATCCGCAATTTGTGAATCTGAAAACAAACGCATTAAATCGTCGGGTATCATAAATATGACTGATGCTTTTTGTTCTTTTAATAAAGGGATATATCGAGAAAATTGGATAATATCTCCAAAACCACGTTCTGAATAAATAAAAATACGTTTCCCTTCAATTCTATCATTTAATGAAAGTGTTTTAACAAACTGTTTTTTTCGAAACCATTGATATTCCAAAAAGCCTTTTGTATAGTCTTTGTAAAGAAGCCACAATACCGCTCGGTTTTCATGGGCCAATGCAAAATTGGGCTTAATTCGCAATGCCTTTTCAAAACACTGCCCAGCCAGTGAATACTCTCCCTTTTTATGATAAGCAACGCCCAGAGAATTCCAGGCGTTGGCATCCCATAAATTCAATTGAATTATTTTCTCACAGACACATATGGCATCATTATAGCGTCCTTTATATTGAAGCAGCAGACTTAAATGAGATAATGCTCCAATATGGTTGGGATGATATGCAAGGCATTGATAACAAATTTCTATGGCAAGCTGAATATTATTTATGGATTGATACGCAAGAGAAAGGTTGAGATGCGCATTTGCTAATTTAGGATTTATTTCAAGCGCTTTTTTCAAATGTTGAATTGCGCGTCGCGTTTTTTTGTGCTTGCGATACACTTCACCCAGATTACTGTAAAAATCAGCTTTTTCAGGAAGTTTTGATATGGAACGATTCATATATGCAATGGCAGTTTTGAAATCATTCTTTTCACATGCGACAAGCCCCATAAAATGATTGGCATAAGGTTCATCAGGGGTAGAAATCAAAATTTCCTGTGCAAGACGTTCACCTGTTTTAAAGTCACCTTTTTCAAACAGAATTGCGAGATTTCTTATTTTTGTATTTGTATTATTCATAAGGATAATTCGCATTGAGCATATATTAATTATCTGGTATGCCTGACAATTTTTTTGATCACATGAAATGGAAAAAAATCCGATTTCTTGACAACACTTTATGAATGATGATATTAATTAATTCAAGTGTTTTTAAATCAAACATAATTCAAAATAATCATTAATATGCGATGATTTTATATTTCTGTCAAGCACAAGATACAAAACATTGCTTTGAAAAAAGGATAAATATGGAACAATCAAAAATGACAGGCCAGATAAGCCCGATCAAACTAAGTCTGGACAGCACGTTTACTTTTGAATGCCGAAAAGATCTTTCGTGTTTTACCAGTTGTTGTCGCGATATCAATATTATATTAACACCTTATGATATTATTCGAATGAAAAATCGACTGAATTTGTCATCAGATGAATTCCTGGCTATTTACACAATACCACAACTTTTAGACAAAACAGATTTACCTGTAATTACGTTAAAGATGTTAGAAGATGAAGAGAATGCATGTCCATTTGTACGTGAAGATGGATGCCTCATATATTCCGATCGACCGGTAACCTGTCGCTATTATCCGCTTGGTTCCGGCACATTGGCCCATAAGGATGATGCCGATGATCAACAAGGCTTTTTCTTTTTTATTAATGAATCCCATTGTAAAGGTTTTGAGGAAACCTGTAATTGGACTGTTCGTGACTGGCGTAACGATCAGGATGCTTCTTCCTTTGATGAAATTAATTCGGGATGGTACGATTTGATGGTAATGAAAAGGTCTTTTCCGCCTACACTCCATTTAACTGAAAAAGCCAAACATCTTTTTTTCATTGCCAGTTACAATATTGATAAATTTAAACGTTTTATTTTTGAAAGTGATTTTATCAAATTGTATGATGTCGATAAAAACACTGCGGAAGAAATGCGCGAGGATGAAATCAAGTTATTCAAATTTGGTCAGGAATGGTTGAAATGGGTGCTGTTTAAAAAAGGTGATTTTTCAGTTAATGCGGAAATAGCAGCGCAACGTCAAAATAAGTCGACACAAACTGATCCTCAGTAACATTATTGTGGATGTATCCAATTGAAACCAATCCCTTTAGATACATCTTCAGACGCGCTTATTATTCATACAGGCGCTTTGGGAGATGTTATTTGTTCCTTGACAGCAATTGAATGCCTGTTTTTTCAAAAAAAACTTGATTTCTGCTGTCAGGGTCATATCATGCCACTGCTAAAAATTGTACCTGTTATCCGAAATGTTTTTGATATCAATAGTCCAATGATTACATCCATTTTTTTATCAGCGTGTCATTCGGATGTTAAAGACTGGCTGAGGAACTATCCATATATTTTACTTATTTCATTTTCAGCGGATTGGGAAAACAGCTTAAAAAAATTCAATTATAATATTGTACGTATTCCACCCAGACCACCAGTATCTGAAATTGTTCATACATCTCAGTTTGTCATGGACGCTATAAAAACAAATCCTTTGATCAAAAGAAATAATCCAGGAATACAGGATTTCGTATTGCAAAAAAAAACCAGATCTTATACAAAGTCTTCAGATATGATGTGGAAATCTGTGTGTATCCATCCGGGTTCTGGTAGTCCATTTAAGAATTGGTCAATTGAAAATTTTATATCGCTTTCTCAAAGATTACATCAACAAGGACACGCGGTGTTATGGCTTCTTGGACCGGCTGAAGATACGTTGATAAAAAAACGATTAGAAAATAATGTTAATCGCAAAAACATTGTACTCACCAATAACATTCAAACGATTATGCGACATCTCCGGCAATCTGGTATTTATGTGGGAAATGATTCGGGAATAAGCCATTTGGCTGCGTATATGGGAATTGACACAACAGTCATATTTGGGCCAACAGATATCAGACGATGGCGTCCGATTGGTGCATGTGTTAAAACAATACCAGAATCTTTCCCTGTATGTTCGCCTTGTTTTGAAAATGGTATTCGGCAATGTTCCCATAAAAAATGTTTGAGTGAAATTTCGGTATCACAGGTAACGAACAAACTTAAAAACAAATTGGCCAATTTACTTTAATAAATGTTTCTACAGGACAATGCGATGAATCCAAACAATGACATTCAAAACAAAATGGAAAGCAATTGGCGTCTGACATTCGATGCTGTGCCAGATATGATTGCAATTATTGATAAAGATTATAATATCATTCAAATGAACCAGCCCATGAGAAAGCAACTGGGTGTATCCTTAAAATGTCCGAATCTCAAGTGTTACAATCTGATGCATAAATGTCAAACGACCATTCAATCATGCCCATTCAAACAAACTTTGATTGATGGTAAAACCCATGCTGCCGAACAATATAACGATCAGTTAAACGCATGGTTACTGGTCACGACATCTCCCATTAAAAATTCAAATGATGAGATTGAAGCATGCGTTCATGTGGCAAGAGATATCAGCAGTATCAAAAAAGCAGAACAGGATTTATTACATAAAGAGCAAATGCTGACCGAAATTTCAGATAACATTCAGGATGTCATTTGGTTGACTGAGATAAATGCGAATAAAAATCAATTGATTTTTATCAATAAATCCTATGAAAATATTTGGGGGCGATCCCCTGATGAGTTGTTTATTGATATTGATGCATTTGTCAAATATGTCCACCCGGAAGATCAAGGTGCGCTCAAAAATCTGATAAAATCTGATCAGGTTAGACAGCGCTTTACAGTGGATACATCCTTTCGAATGATCCGGCCTGATGGAGATATCCGATGGATCCACATGCGCATTTCTCCTGTGAAAGGCCAGGACGACATAACGAAAAGAACTGTCGGCATCGCCACAGATATTACCCATCAAAAGGAAACAGAAGAAGAACTGAATATTGCATCAGAAAAAGCAAATAAACTGGCGATAGAAGCTGCTGAGGCAAGTCGAACCAAAAGTGAATTTTTGGCCAATATGAGTCACGAAATTCGTACACCCATGAATGGTATCATTGGCATGTGCCATTTACTGTTAAGCGCGGATTTGAATAACGAGCAGCGCAGTCAGGTATTGACGATCCGGAACAGTTCGGAGTCTTTGTTAAACATCATTAATGACATTCTGGATATTTCGAAAATTGAAGCTGGAAAGATGTCAATTGAAAAAATTCATTTCAATATCCGGGCAACCATTGGCGATGTTGTCAAGATTTTGTTAGATCAAATTCAGAAAAAAAATATTGAATTATCTATTGTGATTGATTCAGATGTTCCTGCAATTATCTGTAGCGATCCCATTCGTCTGCGTCAGATTTTATTGAACTTAATTAGCAATGCGATCAAATTTACTGAAAAGGGGGGGATTTACGTTGATGTTAAAATGATTCAAGACAATCAAAAGCAGGGGATATATTTCTCAGTGACTGATACTGGATTTGGAATAGAGAAAGATAAACTCGATTTGTTATTTCAATCATTTACACAAACCGACGCATCAATAACTCGGCGATTTGGTGGGACGGGCTTAGGTCTTTCAATATCAAAACAACTGGCGAATCTGCTTGGCGGATCTATTGGCGCGAATAGTGAACCTGGTAAAGGATCAACTTTCTGGTTTTCAATTGCCAGTAACGAAATTACCAGAAAAAAACAACCGAAAAAAGATTTTGACAGCAAAATTTGTGAAACCACAAATATTATGATTGTTAGTAATAACAAAAGGTTGCAAAAAGAAATCATTCCGCTTTTAGATTACTGGCATTTGAAACATGATTGTTGCGACAATATTTCCGATGCACTGGGTAAGCTCATCCACGCCAACCTCGACAATCGGCCATATACAATTTGTTTTATTGATGATCAATTGCCCAAATTATCTGGTAAAAATGTATGCGAACGAATCTCAGAATTAAGTGATATTGGGGATTTAACATTGATTCCTGTTTATCAGAAAGCACCTCCTACAAATGATAAAATGCTTGTTTTTCTGGCTCGACCCATTATTTATACCGATTTATATCACTGTTTAATTAAAATTCTTGCCCCCCAGTTAAATGAACAAAAAAGTTTAGAAAAATCAACAATGCCTGAATTGGATGATGCCCTTCAGGATATGCGGATCCTTGTTGTTGAAGACAATCGCGTGAATCAAAAAGTGGCAAAAGGAATTTTAAATCGATTGGGTTTTCAATGCGACATTGTTGATAATGGCCAAAAAACATTGGATGTTTTAAAAGAAAAGGTTTATGATCTAATTTTTATGGATCTTCAAATGCCTGTCATGGATGGATTGACAGCTGCAAAGGCAATCAGGAACCAGAGTACCCCAGTCCGACGTCATGATGTACCCATTGTTGCCATGACTGCACACGCCATGCGAGATAGCCGTCAAAAATGCCTTGAGGCTGGCATGGATGACTTTATTTCTAAACCCATTGATCCGACTGAAGTGTTATCTGTAATTGAAAGGATGACCAAAGGCGTTCACATTTATCATGATAAGCAACCATCAGAGAAAAAGGAAGCCGTAATGAATAATACATCTCAATCCGAGACAAATCCACCAGCAGAAGATGAACCAGTGGATATCAAATCCATATTTGATTATGAGAAACTGGCCATGCGAATGGGCAATGATGAAGAACTGGTACAGATGGTAATCGATGAATTCTTGACTGATGTCCCTGAACGAATGGATACCATTGAAAAAAATATTGCATCCAATGAAATTGATGCAGCATGTATTAATGCACATTCAATTAAAGGATCTGCTGCAAATTTAAATGCTTTACAAACCAGTAAGATTGCATATGAACTCGAATGTCTGGCAAAAGAAAAAGCACCTTCTGATGAGTTGGTATCAAAATTGAAAGAGTTGAGTGCAGCATATGAAGTATTAAAACCAATTCTTTTGGAAAACAATGCAAACTAGCTTGCAAATCATTATTTTTTTTAGTATAAATTAATACTTAATCATGATGCGTTAACGCACCCATTTGTGTAGATAATAACAGATGGGTCAAAATAATATTCAGGAGGTAAATCCATGTCTGTAGACCCCAACATTGCCATTTTATTGGTTGAAGATTCTGGGATTATGCGGAAAATGGAAATGAATGTTCTTAAATCAGTGGGATTTAATAATGTTGTTGAAGCTGAAGATGGGAACGATGCCATAGAAAAACTTGAAAATAACCCGATTGATATTGTTCTTAGTGACTGGAACATGCCCAATATGAGTGGTTTTGAACTTCTTCAATGGGTTCGTAAAAATCCGAGATTTGAAACATTGCCTTTTGTGATGGCGACCGGCCGTGGTGAAAAAAAAGAAATGACAAAGGCATCTGAAGCAGGTGTCAGCAGTTTCATTACCAAGCCTTTTGGACCTGATGAGCTAAAAGTCAAAATTGAAGAAGCTTTTAGTGAAAAATCCGAGGAAGAAGAACCTGAAGCTGTTTTTGAGCCACGATATGGGGCAAGCGGTAAGCCAATTATCAAAATTGCTCATATACAAATTACCGATCATATTGCCCTTGGCGCTCTCAAACATCTGATTACAAGTGGTAAAATAGCGCCCAAACATTTTGAACTGGAAACAGAATGCATGACCAGTTGGAATCCAGTTGCTAAAGCCCTTGAAGATAAAACAATTGAAGGTGCATTTGTTTTGGCCCCCATTGCAATGGATTTATTTGCTTATGGGGTCAAAATCAAACTCATTCTTTTTGCACACAAAGGTGGCAGCATTGTCGTGAAAAATCGTAAAGGCGACAAATTCAAAAAACCCTATGAAGAATTTTTTAAAGGAAAGTCATTCTATATTCCCCATACCATGTCAATTCACAACATGATGGCACACATGTTTTTTTCCAATATTGGTCTTAAACCTGGTGTTGCGGGGGATGAAGGTGTGGATGTCAGTTTTGAAGTTACCCCGCCCATAAAAATGCCAGAGTTTATGTCATCAAATGAGAAAACATGTGGGTTTATGGTGGCTGAACCCATTGGCACCAAATCCATTGCTGGTGGTATTGCCGAACAGATTGGACTCTCAAGTGAGCTTTGGGAAAACCATCCCTGTTGTATTGTTGCACTTCAGGAAGAATTTATCGAACGATTTCCAGATGCTGTTCAGGAATTGACAAACTATCTTGTTGAGGCCGGACAATTTGTTGACCAAAAACCAGGCGTTGCAGCTGAAATTGGCGTTTCTTTTTTAGATCCCAAAAAAACGTTGGGGTTAAGGGTGCCTTTATTGAAAAATGTTTTATCCGATCCACATGGCATCAAAACCAATGACTTATATCCTGTCAAAATAGATCTGGATAAAATTCAACATTATCTCCATGACAAAATGAATGTAGGCAGCATTATTGATCTGGACAAATTTGTTGATCTTCGCTTTGCAGATGTTGCCTGCAAAGATGGTGCATCAGGCGCATTGGGATCAGTCCTACATGACACGCCCAAAAAATCTTTTGAATTATTGGATCGCCTTATGGCCGAACAAGAAACACTGGCGGCAAAAACAACCCTGGACAAGGTTGGAAAATATCTGACATTAAGTCTTGGCGATCGAGAGTTTGGTATTGACATTGCTAAAATTCGTGAGATTATCGGTATCGTACCCATTCGCACAATTCCCAATACACCGCATGCCGTTCGGGGTGTTGTCAATCTCAGAGGACATGTTATTTCCATTGTTGATTTGCGGTTGAAATTGCACATGCCAGAAATTGAATACAACGATAGGAGCTGCATCATTGTATTGGAAATTCAAGGTGAAAAAGGGCCTGAGGCCATTGGTGTTGTGGTTGATTCTGTTTCTGAAGTTGCCAATATTAAGGCTGAAGATATTGAAGAACCACCCAAAACCGGCCTGGATGTCAATACAGATCATATTCTTGCAATGGCGAAGACACCCAATAGCAGCAGTGTAAAAATTTTATTAGATATTGATAGAGTCTTGACACAATGAAAATAAATATTTCGCCACTTACAGAGTACTTATTTGAAATTCCAAAAACTGATAATATGCATGTTCCCGCACAGGTGTTTGCCTCACAAGCTATGATTGATGCGATTTTTCAGGATGGTGGTTTGCGTCAACTGGTTCATATGAGCATGCTACCAGGTGTTGTCAAAGCGATGGCCATGCCAGATATTCATTGTGGATATGGTTTTCCAATAGGGGGTGTCGCTGCATTTGACTGGGATCATGGCGTTATCTCTCCAGGCGGTGTGGGGTATGATATAAACTGTGGTGTTCGTTTAATGCGGACTTTATTGGAGAAAGAAGCAATTATGCCGCATATGGAGATGCTTCTGAACACCTTATTTCAACAAATTCCATCTGGTGCGGGCAGCAAAAAGAAAAAATTAAAAGCAGATGTTGAAGCGGCCATTCGAAATGGCAGTAAATGGGCAATAAAAAAGGGCTATGGGGAACCACGAGATATTGAATTTACAGAAGAAAATGGCTGCATGCCGGATGTCAATCTCGAAACAATCAGTGATCGCGCCCTTCAACGAGGTAAACATCAGTTGTGTACCCTCGGAGGAGGCAATCATTTTCTTGAAATAGATGTTGTGGAAAAAATTTTTGACCCCATTATTGCCCGAACGTTCGGGTTATTTGAAAACCAGATTACTATTTTATTACATACCGGTTCCAGAGGACTGGGACATCAGATTGCTGATGATTATGTAAATGCCATGCAAAAATGCGTTGCCAAAGAAAAAATAGATTTACCCAACAGTCAATTGGCCTGCATGTCAATTCATGCACCAATTGCCATGAAATATTATTCTGCAATGTCTGGCGCCGCAAATTTTGCATGGGCCAATCGTCAAATTATCATGCATGTTGTCAGAGAAATTTTTCAAAGTGTTTTAAAAGTGTCTCCCAGAGATTTGGGCATGGAGCTGGTTTATGATTTATCTCACAATATTGCCAAAAAAGAGCAGCACCTTATTGATGGCAAGTCTCAAACCTTATGTATTCATCGAAAAGGCGCAACCCGCGCATTTGGTCCGGGTCATTGCGCGATACCTGCTGATTACCAGAAAAGTGGTCAGCCGGTTCTTGTCCCGGGCGATATGGGAAATTCTTCATATGTACTGGTCGGTACACAAACTGCTATGGAAAGAACCTTTGGTTCTGCTTGTCATGGTGCAGGCAGAATTTTAAGCCGATCAGCAGCCAAACGTGCGGCAAAAGGGCGATCAATTGTTGATGAATTGAATGAGAATGGTGTTCAAGTGCGATATCGCGGTCGTAACACGCTTTCAGAGGAAATGCCTGATGCGTACAAAAACATATCTGATGTCATTGATGTGATTGATAAAGCCGGCATTGCAAAAAAGGTTGCGCGGTTGAAGCCGCTTGGTGTTATCAAGGGATAAAATTTTTGCATCACTCATTAATGGGTTAGGAATGCTCGAAAAATAAGTTTCCCATTTATCTTGAACGTATAATCGTTTGGCATCGTAGAGACGTAGCATGCGACGTCTCTACAGAACAAAAACCCCGATGAACATTTTTAAAAAGGGGAACTTATTTTCAGAGCATTGCTTATCTTTATTTCTTCTCGGAAAAGGGACACATTCTAATGAAAAATGAGCATTCCTTAACGCCAATTCCCAATTAACAAAAAAGGCGCCCAGTAAGATGGGTGACAAAAATGAGTATCAACAATCAATTGTTTCATCGCTGATTGAAGTGCTTTTGCTTTGTTCTGTCCGAAACTGTATTGTTGATAAAAATGAATTAATATGCGTGATGCTGCCCGATCATCAACTGTCCACAATGTGGCTACAGCACTTTTTGCGCCAGCTTTTAATGCAATACCAGCAAGACCAAAGGCAGCACGTTCATCGCCTTGAGCTGTTTGACAGGCACTTAATGCCAGAAAATCGATACTATTGTTTTTTAACCGGGTGAACCAAATAAGTTCTTCCAGCTGATTCATGGTCAGCTTACGATCATAAGTCAATAGATAGGTTGAATCCGGCGTCCCGCCAAAGACACCGTGTGTTGCCAGATGGACAATACGATATTGACTGGTTTTAAATTTTTGGGTTAATTTCCTTACACAAAAATTTTCGTTCATCATAATTTCTCCATTCAAAATCGCATTGATACCATCAAGTTCTTTTTTTACACCGGTTAATGGCATACACCCATGACGTTCTTCTGATAATCCCGCCAATAAAACATTCCCCCTTTGATGGGATATCTTTCGCATATCAGTCAGACTGATTGCCGGAATTGTAACAATGGCATATTTTTCTATTAGAAAAAAATCACCATCATATAAAGCAGATAAGGGAATCAATCTCAGTACGCCATCTGGTGCGACCAAAAGCGTATCTATGCTGGCAGTCATTAATTCATTTTCAACAGGTTGAATAATCCATTTGAAGAGTTTTCTGGCATAAACCATGATTTCAGCAGATTCAAGTCCTTCATGCAGGCGTCCAAACCATTCATCTTTAAATTCTTCAACGCCATCCCAGTCTTCTAAAAGATGTCTAAAGTTGCTGACTATTTTTCTTAAGTGCTTTTCATTAATTTGAACCTTAACATGTTTTATACCATTAGGAAGTGTAAGGAGGATGCTTAAATGATCCGGAAAGGGTACAGGATATAAAACAGCTGTGTTAGAAGGAATATTATCAAGTCCTGTAGCCGTTTCTTGAATGCTGACCAAACATTCGTCATCAAAATAGTCCTGGATTTCACCCTGTTTTAACGTTTCCATCGTATTAATGGCATCGTTTAAATACTTATCTCGTGAGATTTCAAGTGTTTCAGAATCCGCTTTTTCAAGCAGCAAACGCGCTATTCCCAAATATATGGGCCGTACTTTTTTGGTGAAAATATGTTCATGTCCGCGAATGCCGATAAACAATTGATGGCGAATGGGTTCAAGGGTATTTATGGCATTTTTAAAAGATTTTAAAGCCGCTTTTTTCTGTTCTACTTTGATGAATAAGCGTCCCAACTGCCACTCCCATAGATACAGTATTTCTGGAAAATATGATTGTTGTGCAATAAACCTTGCCTGTCGTGTATATTGAAAGGCCTGAGAATAATTTTTTTCATCTTCAAGTATTTGCCCCATATAACCATAAACCAATGATAGTAATCGCTTGTCGTTAGAATCTTCTGACAACAACAATGCCTGCTCTAATAATTGTATGGCTAATTGAGTGAGGTCCTGCCTTGGCACTTCCAATCTGGATTGAATATCTCGAATCCTTAAGCTCAGTGCAATGAATAGCGCAGCCTGATTGTGAGTTTCTGGTAATTGTTGGATATGAGACAGACATGAGTTCACAGCATTAAACCATTCATTTTGTTTACCTGCTTTGATATATGAAAAAATAAGATTGAGTGACAGGGTGCTTTTCAAAAGAATCTCATGTGGACTATCTTCAATGAGTGACAGGGCTTTCAGGTATCGTTTCATTGCGCCATTAAATCGATTTTCAACAAGTCTCAGGTTGGCAAAATTATTCAATGTGCTGGCGATAATGAGTGGATGCTTACTTGATTTGGCTTTTTTATACGCCATCTTCAAATATTGTCTGGCTTTGGGCAAATCTCGCATGGACAAATATAAGTCGCCCAAATCACTATAGAACAATGCCGCTTGATGGCAATGTTCACTTATATTTATCCTTTGCAAATATGTTTCATATGCAATGATGACCTCTTTATGGTAGCCCAATGCACATAATGAACGATTCAAACAGGTGAGCGCAGAAAAATGAATCGTTTCGCAAAGGTTTTCTTGCGGCAGGTCTAGAATTTGTCTAAAGGCATTGGCTGCTTTATCGAACTGACCTTTTTGATAATACTGATATCCTTGTGAAAACAGCTGGTGAATATCTGGTTCAGATGAATGACTATTCAAATGATCACAATCATATAGTTGAATATCAAGCTTTCCCAAATCAACAGGTGGACTTGGCCATAAATCATCAAGAGATGTTGGAGAAGCATCCAGACCTTGAACGACCAAACGACTGATTTCTTCAGCAGTTCTGGCATCACATGGC
>Ga0272440_1001144_pt1 | contig 22025 bp, 7 predicted proteins | sample SSMMMBAug17_FD_192440 | JGI IMG/M metagenome (GOLD analysis project Ga0272440, IMG submission 192440) | Marine sediment archaeal communities from Little Sippewissett salt marsh, Falmouth, MA, United States - SSM-MMB-Aug17 | ecosystem: Environmental > Aquatic > Marine > Wetlands > Sediment ...
CAGATATGAATCTTCTGAAATCAATATTGCTTTGTATCTACCCCGAAATAATTGTCTATCCACGTCTGCAACGATTCATCACATGATACCAGACATTGGGTTATTCTATTCGTAAAGGTCATGACATAATTTTTGATTATACATGAATTTAAGAAAGGGTCAAAAGAAGATTTGATAATCATATAAACGATGTAAATTATTATTGAGCTTTAGTAGACAGTCAGACTTTAACTGGGTGCGATATTGCTCAATTTTATGCCCCAACGCACTTGGATCAATTTCAGAAATTTTGCGTCTGACTAAAGGTGATTCGCTCTTTTCGTTACTTTGCGAATGGGTTTTAAACGTTCTATTTTAGCTATCCGCTTTGGAGAATGCATAGCTTTCCATAAATCATTTCACTGTTGCAAATTGAGCCAAAAATTAGGAGCATTTCCGAATATCAACTGTAATTGATCTTTTGTTGTTACATATTTCATTGATTGTTTTTCGGCTAACACCCATTGCAGAAACCAATTTCCCCTGAGTTATCCCAAATGGAATTATGAATTCTTCAGTTAGCACTTCACCTACACTAATGGGTTGACGTTTTGTCAAAATCATATTTCACCTCATCTCTAGCTAAATTCATGCACAAAAAATTCGATACTTTGAGACAGTATTATGACACATTTTTGCATTTTTGAAAACTTCATTTTCGATTTTTTGAATGATTGAACTAAAGGCGAATAACGCAGAATTCACCGGCGCGATTAGCGCCCGGTGAAATGATTGGTTATGAGAAATGTGATTAAAACGAGGGTTGGCAATCTCTGCTTAAATTTTTATGGGCTTTGTGGTAACATTTTTCATAAATTTTAAATATTTCAAACTTTTTTAGATGTGTCATGTGTCAGTCATGTTGTAGTGTTCACGGTATTCGGCCCGGAATTCGCTTCTGAAATTTGATTTTCAAGAAATTCTGCGAATGCATGTAATTCATCTTTCAGTTGTTTCCATGTTGCTGAAAGATTATTCATAATTGTTTTCATTCGATCAGGCGCTAAACTTGTAGTATAGACATTGCGAACGACATGTCTAAATCTTCTGAATTCATCCATTTCAAGGAATATGCTTTGACTAATGATTGCTGGTCGAAAATTTTTGTAATTATTGCTCATTTGTTTGAGTAAATTCTTATGCCAATTTTTATCCGAAGGGACACTTCCATCTATGTGTCTGGCGACAAGTTCAAACAGCCTTTCTACTCCTGTATAGAAACCATGTAAATTTAAAGCTACTGAATCAAGATATAAACTCTGAGCATCTGGATGTTTCCCAGCCTCTGTCCATGCCAGTAAAGCACGATTTACAACTTTATCAATTATTAAGCATTCACTATAAATTCTTTTTTCAATTTGTTGATAGATATTCAAAGCTCTATCCCTTCAGACAAAATTACATTTTTAATTGGATCTGAAATTTCAGACATATCAACAAAATCTATCTTTCTATCAGTAATAATATCCTCGATTTCTCTCCATGCTTGCCAGTAATTGTTTGAAGACAAACCTTCTACAGCTAAATCAACATCTGAATTCTCATTAAACCATGCTTTGTGGGCTAACGAACCGAAAAGAATTATTTTTCTAATATTGTATTTTTTTTTAAGCTTTTTAGCAGCTTGACTAATAAGCATCAACAGTTTATCTCTTTCAATAATTTGCAAATCGGGTATTTGTGGAGATAATCTTTTGTTACCAATAAAAGGCTTCCAGCCTTTTTTTCCTAATTCCAGAGCTGTTGCCATATTTCCTCCTTCAATGATATTCCGAATCTTAAAAATCAAAAATTGATCCACATTTCCCATTTCTTCACACAAAGACCCAGAATGGTGATGATTTTCAGTATGATCAGCTTGCCTTATAATAACATTGTCAAAACCATATCCATGCTTTATATTTTCTGCATTATCACGAACTTCCTTTTTAAATTTTTGTTTGATCGCCCAGCTTTATTTTTTTCTGGCCTGAAACATGCCTATTTGCTTAAATCGAAATATTGGGATAAAGTGTTCTGCAAATCAAAATGGCAAGTTTGTGCTCCAAAAAAAGTTGGACGATCATACATGAATAATAACAGTTTAGGCCACACCCCAATTAGAATAATATATATCCATTGGTAGAAAAGCACATGCTAATAGGTATGTCAGCTATAGAAAATCTCTATACCAAAGAAACCTCAGTCATTATTTTGAAATATATATCATAAGATGAATAATTTCATCTAACCCTATCTTTTTTTCTCCTATAACAAATTGAGATAAACGCTCTTTTGATAAATTTATATTTTCATATGAAAGTATCTTCAATCCAGTAACAACATCTTTAATGTCGATTCTGTTATCATTATTGATATCTTCAACAAAATTAGATACAGTTCTGATAACAGGGTCAGAATATGTATCATTGGTATCTTTTGCCATTGCTATGAGCTTGTTTCCCATTATTGATTCATTTGTTAAAACGCATTGATATTCACGAACACTTTCATTGTAATTAAGTTCTGTTTCCGGGTAAAATACTAAATTGTATTCATTTTCGATTTCAGAAAAAATTGTTTTTAACCATACTTTTTGAATGCCTATATTGTCTTGTGCAATTTTTACAGATAGTAATGATTGAAAATCATCTACATCTGAAATAGAAAAGGATATAATCTGTGGTTTATACCATGTTAAATGTCCATTTAAGTAGGTATTTGATGATAATACCCCATCTGATAAAGAATCCACGCTATCAATTAAACGAGGTGCTGGATATCCAATTTTTTCTAGGCAACTGGCAGCATAATCAAATGATTTTTTTAAACTATCCCCTTCTTTATATTTGGAAAAAAGGTATCTTGAAAAGGATATCTCTCCACTTGAATCTGTATTATATGTATCATTTCCTGAACTGCTTATAATAATTCGGTTGGGAAAACTTTCGCTAATCAAGTCTTCAATAAAATTACCTGAATAACATGATTCAATTATGACAATTACTTTACAATTGACCTCATTTTGTAATGAATCAATTGCATTTTTAAGATCTGTGCTTTCCAAATAATTATTTTCTCCTGATAATTGAATTTTTTTATTTGGTGTAGCATGTCCCTGTATATAAATGTAAAGTGGTATATCAGACGTTAAATCACTCGAAAATTGATTTTTTATAGCAGATACAATATCTGTTACCTCAGGTGTTGTGTCGTCTATAATATTATCCAGACTATCATCATTCAAGTCAGTATCAGTAAATTCAGAATGTATCATATAATAAATCGTATCATCATCAAACCCGGAAGATTTGAAAACATTGTATGCATAACTTGTAAGTTTTTTTGTAACAGACCAATACGTATTATCTTGTTTTGCCTCTCCACCGCCAACTATAATCATTCGTCCAGGACTTATTACAACATAAAAAGGACCAATAGAAATACTTTCACTGGCATTGCCATCATTATCTATTGTGCAGACATGAAAATAATGACTCATTCCATTATTAAGATCTGAGGTATCTATAAAAGTTTGAGTCGTGTCAACAGAATTGTCTGGATCATCATTTTCAATGGAACTCCATTTATATGAATAACCAGCAACGCCACTTCCATTATAGTCATTTCCTGGATTCCATGAAATATGAATTGTACCATTACTCAATTCTTCTAATTCTGGATTTGATTGAATATTTGATGGTGGGCTAGGTGGTGTTGTATCCTTGTCAGGTGATAAATTAACAATTTCTAATTGATATGAGTGCATTGCAATTTTGGGTTCTTGAGATGAATCTATCAATTTAATTGTAAAGTCAAACATACCACTTTGAACAGGCGTACCAGAAATCATACCAATATTGTTAATTGCTTCTATTTTTACTCCTTCTGGTAAAAAACCTTGCCACAACTGCCAATTGTATGGTTGGAAACCACCCTTACCTTCAAGGTCAATTTGAATATATTTATTTTTAAGACCTTTTTGAATAGTAGTTGTTATTATAACCAACGAAGGATCCTCCGGTATATAAATGACAAATTCTTTTTCATCAGAAGTATTAAATTCACCGGACTCAGTAACTTGAATCGAAAAGACTGTACTTTTAGCGTCTTCTTCAGGAACACCATAAATTTTTCCTGAGCTTAAATTTAAGGTCAGCCCTTTTGGTAATCGACCTTTTGTGATTCTCCATGCATATGGCTGTAGACCACCAGAACAGTGAAGCGTAGTGGTATAAGGCATATCTATGTTAGCATCCTGGAGGTTTTCTGTCTCAATTAAGACTTCACTAAAAATTTGGATTGTATATGATTTAGATACTGTATTTGTATTTATACTTGAGTCTGTAACTTCTATTGTAAAGGGATAAAGACCTTCTTGAGTAGGAGTACCATCAATAAAAGTATCTATATTTGAAACGTTCCAGCTTAATCCTGTTGGTATGTTTCCACTCTTTATACGCCATTGATAAGGTGGAGTTCCCAAACTTGCTTTAAAAGATGTTAAATATTGGCGGTTAATTATACCATTTGCAACTTCTGAAGTATTTATAAAAAGATCATCAGATATCACACTAAAAATAAAGTGTTTTTCTTTTGTTTGAACAGGAATACTACTATCATGGACTTCAATACTGATTTCACGAGCACTCTGCTCATTGACAGGTATTCCATTGATTACACCTGTATTGCCATTTAAGTATAGACCATCTGGCAGAATACCCTTGCTTATTCTCCAGTAATAAGGTTGAGTACCGCCTTTTGTCCTCAAAGTAAAAGAATCATTAACGTCTTTGGCCCAATCTGGTATTATATCTGTTATAATAAACAGTTCGTCAATTATATGCCACATGAATTGTTTTTGACAAGAGTCGCCTTTTGCATCTGTAACGTTGATTGTAAAAAAGATATCGCCAGATACAAGTGGTTTTCCTGCAATATATCCACTATCGTTATCTAATAGTAAACCATTTGGAATAGAACCATCAATCACTTCCCAATGATATGGTGGTAAACCGCCACCTGCTTTCAGAGTAACAGGATTTACTTTGTCAATATCAATATTTTTTTGGATTTCAGGCAATATTTTAGGTGTTAAAATATTCAGATTATTATTGATTGAAAAATGGATATACTGGGTAACAGATTGAGGCACAGGTTTCGTACTATCGGTTATTGTTAAGTTTATATTCATTCGACCTGTTTTTTGGGGAATTCCTGAAATAATACCAGTATCAGAATCTAATAATAATCCATCTGGAAGATTATCAGAAGTCTGAAAAGTTATTGGCATAATCCCACCATTTGTTTGTACTTTTTCAGAATAATAAACATTAATAAGGGCTGGTGGTAAATTGGCTTCAATAATTTGAAGCTGTTCAGAAACACAAATAGTATAGTCCTTGTAGTCAGTATGACCATCGGCATCAACAACAGAAAAAACAATGGTTTTATACGTTTCCTGTCTGGGTGTACCAGTAAAAAAACCGCTAGCTTTGTCAATATCTAATCCAGAGATAATTTGATCAGAATAATTTGTCCATGTATATAATCCATAACCGCCGATTGCATATAACTGCACAGTGTAAGGTTTGCCAATTATGCCATCTGGTATTTTCTTAGTGACAATCTCTATGGGCTCAACGATATCTAAATTAAATAATTCTTCTGCTCTATTTCCTTTGGAATCAACAACTTGAATAGTAAAATCATAACGACCCAAATCATCAGTAGGGACACCCTCAATATAACCTTTATCAGATAATTGGAGACCTTTTGGCAATGAATTTCTAATCACACTATAAGTCAATGACATCATACCATTGACTGCAACTATTGTAGTAAAATATTCATCTCCTTTAATAGCACTAAGCAATCTGCTTTTTGTCTCAAAAACTATTTTTTTAGTTACGTCAATTGGAAAAGAATCTTCTATGTATTCACCTTCGGCATCTGTGACACAAACAGTAAAATCATAACGACCCGGAGTCGTAAATGTCCCTGAAATATTGCCATAGTAATTATCAAGATTTAAACCTGGCGGGAGCAAACCTCTTTTTGAAAAAGTATAAGGTTGTGCGCCACCTGATACCAGAATAGGTTCATTATATTGGTCACCAACTTCACCATTTGGTAAAGAAGTATTTTCAAATTTTAATACGCCACCATCTGTAAGGTATAGTTCAGCATAAATTTCAACTGATTCTCCAGTTGATACATATATATTTGAAATTGTTTTTATCCTATAATTGGCTTTAGAGAAGGTTATGTCATATAGTCCAGGATTCAGATTGTTAAGAACAAAATAACCAATCTGGTTTGTATAAGTTGTAGCATTGGTCGTTGAAACTTTAACATTTGTTAATAGAATATCTGTTCGATATCTTTTAACGTATCCATAAATTGACCCTTTTTCAGCACAGAAGCAATGACTTGTTAAAGATATTGAAAAAAATAAAAACATTATTAATATTTTACCTAAAGATTTCATAAAATCCTCCTTTTTATAAATAATTATTTATTTTAGATTAGTTATGCTGTTCTGCATAATTAATTCAAATAGTTTTTTTGTTTTTTTCAATTCAATTAATTATATTATTAATTATATTAATTAATTTTGGAAATGACTTGTAAAAGAAAAATAATATGCTCAATTCCAGTATCTTTTTGAAAATCTATATCATCATAGGTATTTGCTAATAACTGTAAATAATAGACAACATCTCCTATGTCAATTGAGCCATTATTGTTACTGTCAAATTCAATAGCATTATCACAGATAACACTTAGATGCAATTCTTGAGCTACTCGTTCGTTCATATTATCTTCTAGTGTAACTGTAAAATAAAAATCACCACATTCATTTGGAATTCCTGATAAAATACCGCAGCTATTCAATGACAATCCATCAGGAAGATTGAGTGGTTTCAATATTTCCCAATGATAAGGTTGAAAACCACCTTTTGCTTCCAAATCATATTGATACATACTTCTTTGTTGTGCTTTAGTCAGTTGCCTGGTTGCAATAAACAACAATGGATCAGAAATAATATAAATTAAAAATTCTTTTTCATCATAAGTAAAGCAAGACTCATCATCTGATACACGTATTTTAAAACAACTGCTTTTTGAGTTTTCAGATACAATTCCAGATATTTTTCCTGTTGCTGAGTTTAGTGATAATCCTTTTGGTAAAACTCCTTCTGTGATTTTCCACATACAAGAACCAACTGTTCCTGAAACTTGAATAGAATCTAAATAATACTCTCCTGGTATTGCATCTTTTAATGTATTTTTTGTTATAGTAACCGTATCTTTAATAAAAATTGTATAACTTTGACAAACAGGTTTTGCGTATTGACCAGAATCTATAACTTCGAAAGTCATAGAGTAATTTCCTTCTTTTTTTGGTATTCCATCAATTATAGCGGTATCAAAACTAAATAGAGCAAACAGACCTTCTGGCAAGAATCCTTTCTTTATACGCCAATGATAGTCTGGAAAACCAGAATTAATAGATATGGTTGCAATATACGCACAATTAACTTTTCCATTTGGAATTGTTTCTGTAGTGAAATTCGGTAGATCATAAACACTAAAGATATATTGATTTTCTGCAATTCTAAAGTTTGTATCACAAACTTCAATCACAATTGAAACTGATTGGGCTTTTATGGGCTTTCCATGAATATGACCCGTACTTTCATTTAGAGCTAAGCCCTGGGGTAATTCTCCATTTTTTATAGTCCATTTGTATGGTGAAAGCCCACCTTTGGTTTGTAGTAAAAAAGAGTCTGAAACCATTCTTTTCCAATCAGGGATTATTTCAGTTGTTATTAAAAACTGATCATTTATATGCCAATAAAATTCTTTTTGAACTGTACTATTTTTAATAGTATCTTCTAACTGAACAGTAAAAATAAAATCACCACTTTTTTGAGGTATTCCAGAAAGTTCACCTGAATTTTTATTCAAATATATACCTTTAGGTAAAGCATCTTGAATACTCCAAATACAAGAAGAAGGATTGCTTGTGCCACCAGCTTGCAAATAAAAACCAGAAATTTGTTTACCTTTTTCAATAACACTCAGTATTGCTGGTGTAAGAATCGTTAATGTATCTGTTGTTTTTATTTGTATGTCTTTTGTTGCGCTTTGTGGATTAGGATAACTACTATCTGTTATTGTCACTCTAATATTCTTTGTTACTACTGTAGTTGGTACCCCAGAAACAATTCCATTTATTTTATTAAATGTTAGTCCATGCGGGAGTTCTCCTATGTAGTCATAATAAAAAGGACGAATCCCTCCTTTCGCTCTTATTAATTCTGAATAATCTTCGTTCGTTAGAGCATCAGGCAAATAATCGGTTGTTATTCCAACTGGGTGACATATCTGTAATTTGAATTCCTTATAGCTATAATGTTTATTCTTATCTGATACTGAAAAAACAATTATACTGTAAAATGAATCGGTTGGTATTCCATAGATGAGTCCTGTTGTGCGGTCAAGATTCATACCAGGCGCTAATTGGCCTGAATAAATATTCCATTCATATAATTCATTACAACCTCCTAAAGCTGATAAAGTAAAATCATAGGTTTTTCCAACGATACCATTGTTAAGGGTAGCACTATTAATTATTAATGGCTCGGTAGTTTCAAAATAAAATTCTTTTGAATGCTGATTTTCAAAATCATCAACAACACTGACTGTAAAAAAACAGCTTTCTTTTTTTTGGGGAATCCCGGCAATACGACCATTGGTATTTAATGATAAGCCATCAGGTAAGTTGCCGTTAATTATACTAAATAAATATGGTTTTTTACCACCAATTGCATGAATGTCTGCTTGAAAGCTTTCTTGAATCAGTAAACAATTATTATGAATAGATGTTGTTAATATTTCCAGCTTTTTTGTTATATCAACTTCATGCTTTTTTTCAGCGATGATATTCTTTGAATCCATAACACGTACTGAAAATTCATAATGTCCAAAAGTATTGAGTTTACCATCAATAATACCATTCAGGTTGTTAAAGGTTAAATTTGGAGGTAAATTACCATGAACAATAGACCACTCTAACGGCAAATATCCACAAATGGCATTAAAAACGACAGTGTATGAATCTCCAATTTCTGGTGACAGGTCGGAAATTAAAACACTTTCTGTTAAATTTAAAGGACAGTAAAGTTCTGCTGAAACTGTAACCACTTTACTTGTATTTCCAGAAGCATCTTTTGCTTGCACATGGATAAACCACTTTCCACTTCCATCTTTTGCATCCTTTACAGCAGAAGTCACGTTTGAAAATTCACTATTTAATTCTGTATAGTCAAGCACTTGATTAATAGCATATCTGAATAACACTGGTTGTGAAATATCTGTTGCATTCCATGTCCAACTTTTTTTTTCTTTAACAATTAAATCATTGTTCAAACCTTTTATAACTGGTGGATCGTCATCAATAAATGTAAACAATACTTCATTACTGTAATTTGATTTAATGCTTTCATTATAAGCCATGACTCTATAGTAATAGTTATTTCCAATGTTTATTTCAGTATCAGTATAACTTGTTGAATTTATTTTACAAATCATAATGTTACAATATTCTCCCCATAAGCCCTTCTTTCTTTCAATTCTAAAAGCGATTTCATTAGACGAATTATCTTCCCATGTTAGTACAAGTCGATTAGAGGTTGTTAGGCTATAGGATAAATTTGTAGGGGCATTAATAGAATGTATTTCATTTGCATGTGATATATTGAATAGCGATATTGTATTGAATTCTAATAATAATACTATTATTATGAAAAAGTAAAGAGACTGCTTAGATGAATTCATTATTACCTGCCGTATTCAAAATTGTTAAAAATTGATTGCAACAGTATTTATTTTGATATAATTTTAAGAATATATAAAATTTCTTCCCATCCAATCTTTTCATTGATGTTTACATCAGAGCCAATATTTACAAAATAACTTGAGTTGGAAAAACAAGACATCACTTGTAGACCTAAAATGGCATCATATAAATCAATACTTTCATCACCATTTACATCGCCTGAACATTCATATGTTTTTCCTACAGATATAAAGATTGGTGAAGAAAATACAACTGTATTTTTTTTGTTTTGTGCATAAAAAGTAATTCTATATTGACCCGTATCATTAAATAAATATGTACCTTGAAAACGATTATCCTTTTCAAATTCTAAATAAAAATGTGGTAAAGGTGCAGGAGTTTCATAATCATTTATCGTTGGTTGGATTTCCGGTACAATGAGCGCCCTAACATTGCTGATATTTTCTATATCTGAAAGTTCAGCAAAAAAAACTTCATTTGTGTTGACTTCAATTGATTTACTGGTAGAAGTGGTTATGATTTTTATATTGTGACTTCGTGAAGCAAAATTGCCACCTAAATGGATATCATCTGAAATAGCTGTAGTGGTTTGATCTTCTATTAATTGCGGTTTCATTTGATCAAAAATGCGTTCATGAATGTTAAGACACTCTTTTGCGTGATCATAACTTTCTCTTATTGAATACCCTGAACCAAAATAATCCATAAAAAACTGGGTAAAAGAAATCTCTCCGTCTAAAGCGTTATAGGACTCACCCTTATCAGTACTTGTAATAATAATTCGATTTACTTTTTTTAAATCATCAATCAAGGTTCCAGATTCACAAGTTTCAATTATTAATACAATCATTCTATCAGTTTCATTTTGAAAATTATCAATTAAGCTATTAAAATCTGAAACCAGCAGTAAATCATCTTGCTTGTTAATTATAATTTTTTTATCTCCACCATGTCCGATAATATATAAAAACAAAGGCCCATCAGAATTTTGTTGTATAGCCCACTCTATGGACTGTTCAAAAGAAGCGTAACTAAGCTGATCATTGTCTACAATTATATTACCAAAACCATCATCATCAATATCATGATTCAACAAAATTGAGTTGATGTAATAAATATCGTGATCTTCAAAGAACCGGTCTTTAAACTTTTTATAGACATAATCGGCTAAATATTGGGTTGATAAGAAAAGGTTATCGTTTGATGATTCACCTGCAAAAAGAATTAAGTTTCCATAATGTTGAATATTCATACTATTTATAGTTTTAAAATCTTTTTTTCCTAAGTATTCTGCGTAAATAATCACTTCTCCTTTAGCTTTTGCTGTAATGGATCCATCGTCATGTAATGTCACAAAATTCTCTCCACCTTCAGATAATAAATGCCATTGCGCATCAGATGTACTATCTGATTTTGAGCCATCAGAAAAATAAGTAATACATTTATAATTTTGAGTTTCTCCAACCTCCATAACATCAGGGCCAGTTATTTCGACATTTTTAAGATTAATTAAAGGTAAAATGTTACTTGATGTGAATAATTTATATTTACTTGATCCTTGACCTAAAATTTCAAGAAAATAAGTATTAGAACCTTTTTTTAGACCATCCTCTAATGTAATTATCTCGGTTTGAATGGTTTTGTTCAGATATTCTTTTACAGAGACATCAATTATGCGAATTGTCAATTGCCCCTCAGATTCAATATCTATCCTAAACCATTCGTCGTTTTCCTTCTTGAACCCTATGTAATCAATATCATCTTCTGAATAAAGAAAGCCATTAATCTCTTGATTTTGTTTTAAGGCATTTGCAGATTCAATACTATTATTCGGCTCAAATTCTCTTTTTTCAGATACTTCGAGTGAATTAATCATATAAAAACCAGATTTATTATTTAATGGTTCCGCTAAAAGGTAATAAACTCCTTTATAAAGAGCAATTTTCACTGGTTTATTAATAGTTGTGTAGATAGTTACCCCGTTAAATATGACACTCATTTTATAATTATGCACTTCAGTGGAGTCAAAAGAGATATCAAAAGTCATGGGTCTATCTATATTTATTTTATAATAGTCTTTATCTGATGCATCTTTAAATTGCGCACAAAGTGGTATAGATAATAGTTGTTGATTGATATAGAAATCCGATGCAACGTTATAATCATTGTTTGATTCAACTTCAGCAAAACCAATATTCTCTATCATTAAATTGTAATACATGGGCAAGGGATTTGAAATATCTCTGCTGACTGAAAGCAAGTAAGAGCCAGCTGGTAAAAAATATCCAGTATTTAAAGTCGTTTGTTCAGGATATAATTGTTTTATTTCAAAACTGTTATCAGATAGGCTTTGAATCGTGTAAAATGGGTTCAACTCATATGAATCTGATTCAAAATTTACTTTAATGTAATGCGGTTCTTCTATATTAAATTGATATTTATCTTTAATACTTGGATTAATGATATATCGGGAAACTGTTTCATTCCAAACTAGATTTTCATAATCGTCAATTTGTTGGGGTAAATAATCAGCAATCATGTAAGTATATATTCCATAATCCAAAGGTGTTCCAGATTCATGTGTAATGCGAATAAAATAATCTCCAGTTGTTAGACCTGAATCCATTACAAAAACAGAACTATTTTCAGAAAACCCTTCATCTATAATATTTTCTGAGCTATCAAATAATTCTATTTTTGTTTTATTTTCAAAATTATTATCAGGAATAAATTTAAATCTTAGCACAACTGGTTCATGAATTGTGACCCTATAAATATCAATGTCTTCCGGGTTAAGAATATCTCCTTTACGCATCGAATTAATATTAAGTATTTGAGCTTCTCCAATGCTATCATTTATTTCTAGTTCAGGTAATGGAGAGGAAACAAAAATCTTCAGTTTTTTTACTATAGTCAATGATCCAGCATAAGCTGATGCAGTAACGAAAGTTTCAAATGTTCCCACAGTTTCTGGTCTCCACGTCAATAAACCTGTTTGTTTATCAATTGTTATATTTCTATCTATTGACTGCTTATCTAACTGAAAAGATAAATCAAATGGTAACATCATTTCAGTTCCGCCAAGCAATTGAAGCTCTTTTCCAGATAAAAATAATTTGAAATCATTAAGAATATTAGAATAAAATGTTAAATTTAAACTATTCATATGGCTATCATATAAATCTAAATAACCATCATTATCAGCATCAACTTTTAGTGAATCCAGGTCTATATTATCAGACAGACCATCATTGTCATCATCGTTATCTCTTTCAAGGGTTGAGCTTATGATTTCAATAGTAGAGGCAGCAGGATTCCAATCATCCGGAAAACCATCCTTATCTGTGTCAAGAGCAGCAGCCGGATCTTTTGGAAATGAATCAATTACCAGTCCCGAAGTCGAATCTGAAAAAGTTTTACCATAATCCCATTTGTCTGGATATCCATCATGGTCTGTGTCAAGACTTGCTGCCGGATCATTTGGGAATTGATCCAGAAAAGAGAAGACATCAACAACCTGGCTTAATTCACTTTCGTTTAAAGATTCATCAAGACCTTTTAAAGCATACTGATAATTCGTTTCCTGATCAGATGAAGATATTACCCAAAACAAATTTTGAATATGAGAAGCAACTTTTTGCCATTCCTGTTGGATATCTGTTTTCCTTCTGTAAAGATTATATAATAATGGTATTTCGTTATCATCGGCATGCTGAGGCTGTGACCAACTAATTAATATTCTTCCATCAGGATATGTAAGTGCAGATATTTCGATTGGTGCGAGAGGTAATACTGTATCAATAAAAACTTTTCTTTCAATTATTTTTTGAGCGCCATCTAAATCATTTATTACAAGTCTTATTATATATTTGTCATTCAAACCATCAGTTGGCCATATACCGAGTAAATCATTTTTCACTTTATTTTTAGAATGATGAATTAATTTCCACTTTTCACTGCTATACATGCTTTTATACTCAAGAAAATATTCTGAAAAATATTTACCGCTTGCAGAGCCTTTAATTTCAATATCTTCTTGTCTCAATCTTTGGTTATGCTCAGGATAACAAATATCAAGAATTAGGTCATCTTTAGAACAGCTAATTGTGACTGGTTCTGTATCCTTATAGTTACCTGCAGAATCAAAAGCTCTGGCAGCAATTGTGTAGTTAAGACTTTCTGAAACAGAAATAGTACTAGACCATAAATTTGTACCAGTAGCTGGATATGTATATGACAGCCCTCCATCCAAACTGATAAGAATCTTTTCTATACTACCTTGTTCATCGTCGGCAGTACCACTTATTAAGATTTTATTATCAGAATAACTAAATATGCCCGGATTTTTTATGGTTATCGCAGGTGGTGAGTTGTCTATGACTAAAGTATCATCATTTAATGATGTCGAACAGTTTCCTGCTTTATCACAACTGGAAAGTGATACTTGTATCGTTTCATTGTTTCTGGAAACTATCTCAATATTTTCTGAGATATTGGCATTTAGATTGATATCTGCACTAAAAACTCGATAATCAATTGTTGCTGTGGAAATTGCTTTCAAAGGAAAGCCAATTTTGGCTATTTCAGTTATATCGGCAAAGGTTCCATCACCTCTTCCGCGACTCCAGTTTATACCATAACTATTGTGTCCGAATATGAGATCTGTATTTCCATCACAATCTATGTCAGCGCTATTTATACTTGACTCTGGCTCACTATTTGAATTCATAGTTAATTGTTTCGCTCTAAAAGAACCATTGCCAAGTCCGCCAAAAAACCAAAATTGTGAAGCACTATCTTCATTAATTATGAAATCAACCTGACCATCATTATCAAAATCATCTGCAGTAATGCCAACAGAACCATTGCCAACCTGGTCTATTTTTCGAGGTTCAGCAAAGGTTCCGTCTCCATAACCTTTAAAAAGAAATATATCTCCGCTCGTTGATTTAGTTGCTATAATATCAAGATAACTATCATTGTTAAAATCTTCGCTTATAGCTCCTCTGTAATCACCATCGGGTGACATTAAAGGCATCGATTTTTCGAAAATGTTATTACCTCTATTTTTATAGTAATATGCTGTTTGGCCTAAGTGAAAAATAATAATGTCATTTTTGCTATTATTATCAAAATCGCCTACACAACTTCCAATTGCCAGTCCAGAGTCTTCATCAATAATAACTTTTTCAAAAATACCTGGTTCTAGCTGTTTGTATAGATATAATGCGCCTTCTGGGTTACTCCCTGAAGTCAACATAAAGTCCAATAGGCCATCACTTGTAAAATCAGCAACGCTTATTGAAAATATATTGTTTTGGTTATTCTCACTGTCTATTCTATCAATCATATAACCAAAGCCAGAAGGGCCGAGTTCAAAGGTGCCATTGAGACTAATAGGAATATAGTATATATCAGAATGATTTCGAACATAGACAATAAATTGTTCTCCATGTATTAATAATTTTCCAGATTCATTAAGTAAACTTAAAGAGTAATCATGAAATACTGTAGAATCCCCGTTTATTTGAAAAATTGATCCCTGCTTTAAACTTTTTAAATCATTTAAATAATCAACTGAATATGATGGTTTTTCAGGTATTTTTCTGTCTAAAAAAACTTCTCGATATATTGTTTGTATATCTGTTTCAGAAGCAACTTCTAATTTAATAGTGTATAAGTCATCTTCTAAAGAAACATTATTCCAGGTACCTAATAAGCCATATTCAACTTGTTCATTTTTTGTATTGATAATATTCCAACCTGAAGTAGAGTGAAAGTCACTTCCACTAACATAACTTAAAGTATATGAGATAAAATGATTGGATAAAGCCTGACCATAAATGTCTACAGAGGAGTTTAATTTTGAATGTTCAAGGGGGATATTGATTTTAGCTGTAGGCTTTGCTTGATCGTAATATAATGACAACTGTTTCTGTACTTCATTACCAGCACCATCAATGCATCTAAACCTGATATCTTGATTTTCATCAACGCGAGTATTTACAAACCAAACGCCACTATTGTCAATCCCGCTATGGGTTGAAGAATAAATCATTATTTCTTGAAAACCATTGTTACTATGAGAATAAACAGTTTCAACTAATATTTTGACCCATTCTGTTTTTACTGGGATCAAAGAAAAATATTGCAAAGATGCATTGTTTTCTAATGTAATTTCTTGTTTTGAACCATCACTGAATTCCAAAGATAAGCATTCATTTCTTTCTTTATCATCTATTCTATTTGCTAATTCTATCCCGTCAATAAGATAAGTTTGATCAAAACCAATCTTGACCCATAAGTTTATACCTTCACCATTCGTAGCCCATCCATCATTTTGATTGTCAGATACTTTTCCATCTATAATATTTGATACTCCCCAAGGGGAATAATCTAAAGAGTTATTAAAATTACTTGATTTATCAATAATTCTACCACCATTTTTTTGTAAAGCAATATTTTTATTAGGTATTTCGATAATATAATGTTCAGGAAAAATAATATCATCTACCCACGCCGTATCTTGACCCGTTGAAGTTTCATTATCTTTGTTATAAACCCACTCAAAAGAATGCATTCCTTTAGTCACCATATATTTTTCTTGCCTCCAATCTAAGCTACCAGACCATGCATCCATTTTTTCACCATCAATGTAGAATTCTAAAAAATCATAGTCAAGTTCTGAGTCAACTGAATACCAAAAGCTAATTTCGCCTTCCTGGCAATATTTTTTTACAATCAATCCTGAGGTTTGGTTATCATTTAAAGAAACAGGAGCCTCCAATGAAAAAGAACTGCCATTAAACCCCTTGGAATTAGAAACTTGCCACAAACCATATCTACTATTCTGAAAATATTGGTTGTTCAGATAACCATTTTCAAAATCAGCTATTTTATTGTCGGAAAGTTCAAAAGAAAGTGCTAAAGGATCAAGTTTCTCCTTGCTCTTATGTATTGCAGACCATGTTTTTCCATTATCTATACTATATTCAAGAATATTTATTCCACTTCCTGAAGAATCATCAACCTGACCTATTATCCGTGTCCATTGTGATGAAGTATTATAATTTTTTGATGGATTTGTAATGATTATGTCTGGCTGATCATGGTCAACCTGGATAGCGTTGGATGAGATTTCTGAAAAATCACTGAAAAAAAGAGTCAAGTAAATGAATTGAATGCTTTTGTCCAGGTTATTCGGAAGAGATATCGTGCTATGAATTGATCCATCTACTAAAGGGGATATTCCACCAACAATACCTTCTATCAAATTATTGTTTTGATCAAGAAGAGCGACATTTTTTAACTCTAACTCTAAATTAAATTTTCCATTAACACGCAATTTGTCACCAGGTTTAATGGCCCACTGGCCGTTTGGAGGAACAAGGGTTAATGATGATTGTTCAAGCCCTTCATCAATGGTAACAGAAATGTTTTGAAGAAAAGAGAGGCCTCCCCAGTTCATATGGTAACCCCCAGAATCAATCTCACTTATATCAGCAACAATCGTTGGCGTTAAAAATTTTGCTTCACTCTTACCTGTACCTAAAGACATAATTAACTGTCCTGTTTGATTCCACTGACCGCTTGTTATATCTACAAGACCATCATTATTCCAGTCAAACACACTTCCGCCACCGTTATAAAACACTGATATTCTTGTGTCATTACTAATAGTAATTGAAGAAAATGAAAAATCACCATTATTTTGATACAAGTATGCAGAATTGCTAGCATCTCCTATAATAATATCAATATCACCATCAAAATCATAATCAAGTGTCCACACCCCGTGAGCATTAATAACGTTTGGCAAAATGTTTTCTTTTTTCTGAAAATTTATAGTACCATTTCCAAATAACAGATCAGGCTGTTTGTCTAAATACCCAAAAATGACATCCATATGGCCATCAGAATTAAAATCAGAAACAGCAATTGATCGACTATTAGTGGATCCTAAGGAATTATCAACGAGTATATCTTCAAAAATTCTGTTTCCTTTATTTATGAGCATTCTAAATTGCCCACGTGCATGATATGCAATATCAATCAGGCCATCTTCATTAAAATCACCTTCTTTTATCCCACTCCAGGTTGTATTCGTATTTGAGTAATTAACACTTAAAAAATTACCGCTGTCATAATCTCGGTTATAAAATATTTTTACACCATTTACATCTTTACCTGTTACTGCAAAATCATAATCCGTATCACCATCAAAATCAGCAATACAAAAATTATCCCAATCACCAGTTTGTCGGATTATTTGAAAATTTGAAAAAGAACCATCACCATTACTATATCCAAGATATAAACCATCGCCATATTCCGAACTTGAAGCAAGTGCGAACTCACGAGCTAAATAATTGTCATTACATTTTTTTAAACCGTTTTGGGAAATATCGAAATAGATATAATAAGCAAATGAGTTTTTACATCCAAGTAAACCATCGTGTCCAAGTTGCCAGCGAATCATTGCTTTGTTAGGTTCAACCCATCTAAGGACATCGCACGGCAATTCATTTCCTTTTTGATCTGTGACCTTGATTGAGTTTTGATCTAGATTACCATCAACGTTTGATTCATCAAGAAATACATCAAAGTCAATAAATTGTTTAATAAGCGTTTTTGCAAGAACAGGCGACTGCCCTGTATAAACATTTGCTTTTATTCTGTAATTCCATCTTGAGTCAAACCATTTTGGGGTATCCATATCAGGTGCTTGATATAAGTTGGTTTGCGGTAAAACTTGCCAGTCATTATTCTTAACTTTCCACTGTAATTCTATCCCGCTTTTTCCTATGTCATTCGAAAAATATATCAAAGAAAGTGGAAACAAGCCCTCACTTTCAAAGGAAATATTATATGTTTTCCATATAAAGTTCATGTCATATGATTGACCAATATACTGATTTCCTATTGTAAGGTAGTTTCCATCATCACTTGCAACACGAATGGCTATATCAATTTTTTGAGATGATAAATCAAGGTCCAATGATTTAGTTATTTTGAGAAGCGCGGTTGATCTTAGTATAAAAGATTTTGCCATTACACCTGAATAACTATCAGGTAGATCAACTAAGTCTGAAAAAAAATCCTGAAGTGTATTTTCAACTGATACCACTTGACCATCTATTGGAAAATCAATTATTGGGCTGATAAATACAGATGAAGGAGCTCTATTCAAAACACTTAAAGGGCTACTATTTTCATTATTTTCAAGGTTGTGAAAAAGTTCACAAAGAATACCTTCACCTTCTTCGTTCGGAATATTTTTATTATAAGAATCGATTTCAGGGATAAAGATATGTGCAAAGAGTGAAAAGGGTATAACCAAGGACATAAATATCTGTGTTAATATATGTTTCAATAAATTTTGTTTAATAAGCATTTTTCCTCCAAAATAAAAAAATATTAATTTTATTATTATCAGAAATTTTTGACAAAGCTATCAAACTCATTGTTTAGAGATAGTTGTTAGTATATAGATTAAATCTTCTGTTCCAATTTTTTTATCACCGTTAACATCAGACCAGTTGCAGCATGATTTAATGCCTGTTAAATTCCATAGAGCGAGGATAGAATCATTTAATTCGATTAAGTCATTGCGATTAATGTCACCTATAGCAGGGGGGGACAAAGTAATATCTAAAAAAATGGTTGCTTCGTTAGAAAATAAAAGGCCGTCATAAACTCTAAAAGAAAAAGAATCCTTTCCTGTGAAACAATTTTTCGGTTTGTATGTAACAATTTTTGAAGATTGGCATATAAGAAATCCATTTTTGGGCCAATCAGTCAATTCATAGGATAAAAAATTTTGTTCTTGATCAAAAGATTTCAAAGTTATTTCCGTTCGGGTTTCAGCAAGAATCTTTTGATGTTCAGTATATGCTATTGGTTGGTCATTCATTTCATTTACAGTAATTGAAAAACAGGCAGAGGCTGTATAATTAGAGTTTTGGCCATCATTTGCCATTATAATAAAGGATTGGAATCCATATTTATTGGGTACTGGTAATATTTGAACCGTTCCTAATAATGAATCAATTGAAACCTTTGCAAAATTAATAGAGTCTGGTATTAAAGAGTAAGTAACATTTTGATCGACTTCGCTTTCAGGAACCGTTGTTTGTTCTACATGAATTGTTTGTGTTAAATACAAATCTTCATCAACAGTAATGGATTTTTGATCCAGTTTAAATTCAGGAGGATCATTGACTTCATTAATGGTTATAAAAAAAAATTCTTCAGCGATATTATTTTCTAATTGATGATCATTTGCAGAAAGGCAAAATTTTTGACTACCATTTTGGTCGGGTCTTGAATATATACTTATGTGGCCTGTTGTATAGTCAATAGCAATATCGACTAAAATAACATTAGAAGGAGTAAGTTTATAAGATACCGACTGTTCAATTTCATCAACAGGAACATCTAAAACTGTTAATGTTATTTGTTGTTCCCCTATAAAATCTTCATCAAGTACTAATACTGTTTTATCAAGATTAAATTTTGGAATATCATTTACAGCTTCAATTATAAGCTCAAAATTTTCTGAAAATGTATTACTATACTCTTGTCCATCATTTGCTATTACAGTAAAAATCTGATTACCATTCCCATTTGGAACAGGTGAAATTGATATTGTACCATTTTCTGAGTTTATTAAGACATTAGCAAAATCAATATGTACAGGTTCTATGCTATAATTTATGATTTGCCCTTCTTCGCCTTCAGGTACTGGCGAAGGTTCTACAAGGATTGTTATCGTTTCTGAAAAATCTTCTTTGAGTATAATTTTGTTTTTATTCAACGTAAAGACTGGGGGCTGATTTACAAGTTCTGCTGAACATATTGAGAAGCATGAAAGAATGAATAAAAATGTAAACATTGAATAATAATTTGTTTTATATTGTTTATTACATATTATCATACAGTAACCTTTTTAATGTTTAATAACAATTAACATTAAGCTCTCTAAGACAAGTCAGAGTATATAAAATGACTTACTTATACCAAATTCTTTAGAATTCTTTGGATTGCATCCACATGTAAATTCTTGTAAGTTCGGAGGAATATTAAATGTCCTTTTGCCAGTTAAATACTTGAGATAAATTATTTAGCTATACAAATACTCTAAATTAATAAAGCAATTTTATAAATTCTTTGTGAGAATATCAAGTATTCATTTGTATCATGAAAGCTTACGTTTTAAAGATATCCGACCAGCAACTGAATTCTCTGTTTTTCAAATATAACCTTCATGTTTGCTGGTGGATATCAGCTTCAGCCTCACTTGAAATATTGTAAAATAAAAATGAAATCAATAATTATATTTTGTTACGGATCTCAACGTCCCAAGTTTACGAGTATAACAAATAGCTCTATAGTTTCTGTATATCTTTTAATGACAGACCTGCATATCATTAAGCTGTATATCATAAAAATATCATTTTGTAATGAAATGATTGAATGTAAACTCAAGAGATAATTTTGTTTCTTAATTGCATATCATTCACATTTGAATGATATGCAGAAACTGGATAATAAAATCATTTTTTGAAATTTAGTTGTTGTCAGGGACTAAACTGTTGTTTGGCCACTCAGCTATATTCTGTTTATTGCTCCACGAGCTTTCTTTCATATCAGTGATTAAAAGTGAAGCGTGACGGCACAGCAGTTATCTCCTCGGACTTTGGTCTATGCCAGTAATATAAAGTGCTTCTTGATTGCTTGGCTGCGGTCTTCATGAACTTTGGTTGATGTCAGAAATTCAAGCTGTCGCTTGGCTATTCAGTAGTCATTACCACGCGCTTTGTTAAATGTCAGTGATTTAAATTTTTTAGCGTGATGGCTCAGCGATTCACACATCATAATTATATTACCTTTAGAACTAATAATCTGATGCGTGGCTACTCAGTTCAATCTCAAATGAAAAATATTGTAAAACAAACTAAAATTAATAATTATATTTTTGTTTCAGTGTTCAACGTCCCAAGTTTACGAGGTTAACGATAAAAATAAGCGGCATCGTCCGCTTGATTGCTTTGTTATTAACAATAAACTATTAATTAATTCAAGTGATTACTTGTGAAGAAGTTTAGTAATTGTGAGACTGTACTAAATTAAACCAGTT
>Ga0272440_1001145_pt1 | contig 22018 bp, 17 predicted proteins | sample SSMMMBAug17_FD_192440 | JGI IMG/M metagenome (GOLD analysis project Ga0272440, IMG submission 192440) | Marine sediment archaeal communities from Little Sippewissett salt marsh, Falmouth, MA, United States - SSM-MMB-Aug17 | ecosystem: Environmental > Aquatic > Marine > Wetlands > Sediment ...
TTGATTTTTACCCAGGGCGCTGCCCTGGGCTGGTATGTTGCTGCCCTTTCAGGGCTAAGAAAAACAATATCCGACTTTATGAGAAGCGTATTTTATTCACCGGCAATTTTGGTTACACTCAAATCATTTTCAATGTTTCTCTCTAAAAAGTCCGACTTATTCTTACACTTGGCGATTCGTCGCCTGATGGATCAATGTGTCTGAATAAACGATCCATACTTTTTTGATTCTTTGAAAAACCATTATTTTGCAATTATTGATTTTCCATCAAAGACATGATATTATTTTTAGTAAATCTTAGCATATATACAATAATAGACAAATCGGAATAGCATTAAATTTTACACTTTTTGTATTTTTTGTTTTATTTGTATTATTTTTTTATTGACATTTTTAATTTGCCATTCTATTGATATTAAAAAAAATAAAGATTGTATAAATTAGTTACAATTTTGTGGTTTTTGAATACCGATTAAGGTAAGTGGTAGATTATGGATTGTCATATTTAGAAAGGAGTCTTTATTTTATGAAAAACAGGATTTTATTATTGTTTTTTTTCATTGCACTGACATTGATCATCGGTCGTGTGTCAGCTGAAGACAAACTTGAAAACAATCAGGGGCCAGTTGCTGTTGTATCCAATCCAAGATTTGACGCGGCACCTGTTATTGAAGGTAATGATATTACTCATGAGTTTGTTATCAAGAATTCGGGCACGGAGACCTTAAAAATCAGCCGTGTCAAGACCGGCTGAGGGTGTACAGCAGCTTCTTATTCTAAGAGCATCCCCGCCGGTGGCGAGGGAAAGATTACAATAAAAGTTCGATCAAATGGTTATGCTGGCAGAACAGTACGAAAAAGTGCAACTGTATATACCAACGATCCAAAAAATAAAACGATTACGCTGCAGTTGTCGGCAAAGGTAACAGCATTTGCAAGATATCCAAAACGAATTACCTTGAAAGGCAAAACAACCGACAAAATTTCTGTTAAACATACCATTGTACCTGAACCAGCGTTTAAATTTGATATCGTTCGCACGTATGCCGATAATGGACAATATATCCATTTTTCATTGGAAAAACAAAAAAGTCAATTTACCTTAACTGTTGAAAATAAAAAAACATCTTCGGGTCGATATTGGGACAGGATTCATCTGGTCACAAACAGCGACAAAAAGAAGGAAATTACGATACCGATCTATGGTACCATAGAAGATCCGGCACCAAAAGAAAAGGCATCTCAACATTAATCCGCCGGGCAGTGCCCCCATAGCCGTCAGGTAAAGGGCAGTGTCCGGGTGAAAGGGGGGCTATTATGCAAAAATTTTATTCGTTATTCATTATCTTTGTTTTTGTTGCAGGCATTCATTTCAGTGCAGAAGCATATGGCCCTGTCGGATTATTGATTCAAACTGAAGGAGATGTCTATCATTCGTTTCGAGGCAAAAATCAGAAAAAAGTCTATCGAAACATGTTTTTATTTAAAGGCAGCACCATTAAAACCGGCCCTGGAAGTTCCTGTCGATTTATTGATCAGGTGAATTCGAAGCTGGTAGATGTTCTGGAAAACACAGAGATTCAAATGGTCAACACGGGGGCTCATGTTGTTTCAGGTCATATCAAGCAAGGACCGGTTAATGGTGGATTTTTACAGGGTATTCGTCGAAAGTATCGACGCGTTCAACGCTATTCAAGTATTCAACGGCGGGCACACAAAAATGTCGATATTGATTTTTCAACCGCCAGCAAAATTGTCATTTCTAAAAAATTTCCTGACATTGTCTGGGAAAATATCGGTGATCAATATGCGTATCAACTTCAGATTAATAACAAGGTCTATATCATACCAGCGCCCAAAAATTCGGATATCGTCCGGTATACATTAAAAGATTTAGAACCCGGTCAATATACATATAAAGTGACTGTTCTAAAAGACAATGCACCAATCGTTTGGTCCGATCCCACGAACCAGATCGTTTTTATCTCTGATGAAAAACAAGCAGAAATTGACTATTCAAAACAATGTATTGAACAACTGGGAGATGAGAATCTATTTATTCAGGCATACCATCTGGAAAAAAATGGGTTGAAAGTGGCGGCAATGGATTTGTTATCTCAATATTCAAAGGAGAATCGGGACAATAATGACGTTCGTATGTTTCTGATAAAAACGTTTAATGATCTCAATCTAAAAAAATTGAAGAAAAAAGAACTGGTTTTTTTTTATCAGATCCTTGAATAATACTTTGCCCCTTTTATCGGCATTTGATGGGGGCGTACGTAAAAGTTAAGGGAAAATGGTGCCATACAGAACTTTATCAATAATTGCAATTTCCGCCTGACTTTGTAATACATCAACATGAATGGAACGTACCCCGGAAGAAACCAGAAATTCTATACTATGTTTTTCCTGCAAGGCCTGAACATTTTGGAATCGTTCTAAATTCTGTAAAAGCTGATGTTTTCTTCGGGTCAGTTCATGCATAAAATTGTGTTGATATTGTCCACAAAAAATTAACATTTGGGGCAATATATCAAATAATTCATCCGGATTATGCAAAAAAGCCTGAATAATCTGGCTTATAAATCGACTCCGCTTATCTGTCCATTCGATTGGTTCATTTCGTAAATACACCAGTACACGATTTTTTTGATTGTCATCTATATACAGGATGTCTATGAATTTTTTGGGTATATGACGTTTCAAACCCAACCGGCTGATAAAGGGTGTAATGATCATTGGCCCGATGGAAATTGTTTGAAATGATTTTGCATCCAGTTGAATGCTTGTTTGAATCTTCTTTTTCGTCAGCCGATCAAGCAAGTCATCTTGATCGGCTGTTGATATGCTGCTTCCAGAAAGAATCGACTCAATGTGCAATTGAAATGTCAGATCTGGAAAAAATAACCAGTCAAAAAAGGTCATAATTTCCTGAGAATCTGTACATAAAAAATTCTGGATATCATCAATGGATGCTATACCAAATGCCTGACTTAAAAAATTGCGATGGGTCATGTCCAGACATATGGGGGCACTCAACTTTTTAAAAAGTGCTGAATATAACAAAACCAAATCCTAACGTTTCATGCGATCTTGCAATGAAACAACTTTTGGGCTGGTTTTCTTTCTCGAAAATTGACTTTTTTCGGACCGCTTTTTGCTCTCCCTGTCATCAGCCCCCTTTTTGATGTCTGGCGTTTTTTGAACAACGTCATCCTCTTCATCACCATTTTGTGCAGTTTGAGATGGCGGGGCGATTACCTTTTCAAGACGCATTTTTTTCCCCCCCATTGTAAAAGTTTCCCCTTCAATATAGGTATCCCGCAAGATCCATGTCATTTTCTGTAAGGGTAATTGAAGCATGAGCAAGGTGACATGATACCAATCCTGCTTATGGTCAGCAATAATCTCCTCAATCCGCGCAAACGCAACTGGATTGTCCTCAAAATAAATCAAAACGACATCGTTTATAGTGGTCATTCTTATTTCCTTATTTCTATTTTCGTTCATTAAGGCCTTGATCATCATTTCGGCCACAATGTAGGGGCGAACCTTGTGTTCGCCCTCGAACAATTGTTCGCAAACGTTTTTAGTTCGAGGGCGAACATAAGGTTCGCCCCTACATTGGGTTCACCGCAACGTTCCCATTTGGCCGAAACGATGATCAAGGCCTTCATTAATGATTACTTAGGAATTCTCTGAAAATAAGTTCCTCATTTATTGGCGTCCCAAATCTTTAGATTTGGGAAAAAAAAAGCGTGTGACGTCCAAATTTAATGATTTGGGCCAGCCAATAAGGGGAAATTCTTTTTCGAGTCTTCAATAGTGTCTAACATGAAACGAGAAAATTTTCAAATTTGTTAATTTGTCATTGAATGAATTCATTATTAATGATAATGATCTCATTTTTTATAAGTATTCCTTTGAGTATGTCAATAAAAGAATCGTTCCAAAGTTGTCAGTCAAATAAATCAAAGCTTCTGAACTATAACAGTTTTTTTAATGTTTTTTTCAAGGCTTTCTTATAACAAGAGGAAACAGGCAAATGCAAGAAGACCTATCCGTATTGGATCAACCCGGGGTTACCCATCTATTGTTTCATCCACGGCCAGACATGGGGCAGCCCTCACTTGAAGCCTTAGATTGTCAAGTACCGGTTGAACCCGGTGTAAGTGTGAATGTCCGATTTCATATGAATGAAACTGATTCACCCACTATTCTATTTTTTCATGGAAATGGAGAAATAGTCAGTGATTATGATGATCTGGCGCCAATCTATCATCAATTTGGTATTAATTTTATTGTTTCAGATTATCGAGGGTATGGCAAAAGTTCTGGAAGCCCCTCAGCATCAGCCATGCTGAAAGATGCGCATACTGTGTTTCAGTATGTTGTGGATTGGCTCAAAAAAAATAGTTTTTCAGGAAAAATCATCATTATGGGGCGATCCCTTGGAAGTGCGCCGGCCCTGGAAATTGCATCAAACTTTAGTGATGATATCAGTGGTTTAATTATTGAAAGCGGCTTTGCAAGCACTGTCAAATTATTGACGCGATTGGGGATTCCTGCCGCACAAATGGGAATCAAGGAACAACATGGATTTAATAATCTTCAAAAAATCTCATTTTTTATGAAACACACGCTCATTATTCATGCACAAAATGATTTGATTATCCCTATTGAAGATGCTGAAAATCTTCAGAGTCATTGTGGTGCGAGATCCAAACAGTTTCAAATGGTTCCAAATGCAGACCATAACAATATTATTATGAAAGCTGGAAGAATTTATTTTGAGTTGATTCAAGCATTTATTAACAAGATTGAAGGAAAACGCATAAAAAAATTCTTTCGTAAAAACAAAAATTCATGAATTGTATTTTCTACAATTTCTACCTTAAACTTTTTAGGATAAGTCAATTCATTCTTTTTGCTTATCCATAGATTAATGAAGGATTTAAACAATGTTGAAATTTTTAAGTGCATTATTCGTTCTGTTGGTCCCTGCTATTGCACTAGCAAGTGAAGGCAGCCGAACTATTCACATGGAATTTATCCATACGATTTATGGCTATATTTCCCTTGGTTTTTTTATTGTGGCTTACACAGTCGTCATTTTTGAAGAAAAAATTCACCTGAGAAAAAGTAAGCCAGTTGTGTTTGCAGCAGGTGTGATATGGATTCTTGTTGCATTGGCTTATATTTCCATTGGGGATATGGATCATGCCCATCATGCGATCAAGCATAATTTTGTTGAGTATGCAGAGTTGTTTTTGTTCTTACTGGTGGCAATGACATATATAAACTCAATGGAAGAACGTAATGTCTTTCAGTCATTACGCGCCTGGCTTGTCACCCGAGGATTTTCGTTACGTTCTGTTTTTTGGGTAACAGGTTTATTGGCCTTCTTTATTTCTCCAATAGCTGATAATTTAACAACCGCTCTGTTAATGGGTGCAGTTGTCATGGCCATAGGTAGAGAGAATACAAAATTTATTGCCCTTGCTTGCATTAACATTGTTGTTGCAGCCAATGCGGGAGGCGCGTTTTCACCCTTTGGTGACATTACGACCCTGATGGTCTGGCAAAAAGGGCAGGTTGAATTTTCCCAGTTCTTTTTAATTTTTATTCCATCGGTTTTTAACTGGATTGTACCTGCTGGAATTATGCATTTTGCAATCAGCAATGAACAGCCAGAAGCACTTGATGAAGAAGTCTCCATGAAATTTGGCGCCAAAAGAATTATTCTGTTATTTTTGGCGACCATCGTTACAGCCGTATCTTTTCATAATTTTCTACATTTGCCGCCTGCCAGTGGTATGATGTTGGGGCTGGGTTACCTGGGATTCTTTTCTTATTATATCAAACGCGTGGAACATCGTTTATGTGACTTTGATTCCCCATTGGGTATTTGTGAAGGCGACAATCTGGTTGAATTGTTTGACATGTTTAAGCGGATTGCCCGAGCAGAATGGGATACCTTACTTTTTTTCTATGGTGTGATTCTTTGCGTGGGCGGTCTGGCACAATTTGGTTATTTGGCAATGGTTTCAAGTTACATGTATACAGGAATGGGGCCAACCTTTGCCAATGTGATGGTCGGATTCTTATCTGCGATTGTAGATAACATACCTGTCATGTTTGCTGTTTTGACCATGGAACCCCATATGTCATTGGGTCAATGGCTTCTGGTCACCCTGACAGCTGGTGTTGGCGGAAGCTTGTTGTCCATTGGTTCGGCAGCAGGCGTTGCTTTGATGGGGACTGCACGTAATATTTATACCTTTAGTGCGCATTTAAAATGGTCGTTTGTGATTCTATTGGGTTATGCAGCCAGTATATTGGTTCACCTGGTGCTGAATGCGTCATTAATGTAAGGCAATTGTCCTTTTTGCTGCGGGGCATAGCCGTCAGGCTAACACAAATGTAATTATACCAATAGACAGTGTAAGGGCAAACCTTGTGTTTGCCCTCCGATAAAAACTATCCTTATATGATGATCGCTTACTTACTCAGGCATGCTCGGAAAATAACATGCTCATTTTTCTTGATCGTCCAAAAAAATAAGGTCGTGTAGAGACGTAGCATGCTACGTCCTACAGTACATTTATCTCAAAACGAACAATATCAATAATGGGGAAGTTATTTTCACTCTGACCATAAAGGCCAGAAAAAAAATAAGGAGGAATAATGTCAAAAAATGTAAAATTGTATTCACTGAGTACTTGCAGTCATTGCAGGTCAACAAAATCGCTGTTAAAAGAATGCAATATTAAATTTCAATTTACAGATGTTGACCTATTGACAGGTGAAGAAAGAAAATCAACGATTCAGGATATCAAAAAAATTAATCCAAGATGTTCGTTTCCAACCATCATTATTGGCGACACAATTATCGTTGGTCACAAAGAACAAGAAATCAGGGAGGCGTTAGATTTATAATGGATGCCAAACAACTTTATGAAATGTTAAAAAAATCTCAGGAGCCAAAAGGCTATTTCTTTAATTCCGACCAGGAGCGTGTCAATGAATTGATGGAAAATTTGTTGATCAACAAGGAACGATACGGGTACATGGCATGTCCATGTCGTTTGGCATCAGGCGATAAATCCAACGATGTCGATATTATTTGTCCCTGTGTCTATCGCGAGCAGGATGTCAAGGAATATGGCAGTTGCTACTGTAACCTGTATGTATCAAAAGAATGGAATGAGAATACCATTCCACATCTTTTTGTTCCGGAAAAACGACCTCCGGAAAAAATTATGATCTGAAACATATAAGGAGAGATCGTCATGTCTTTGAAATCGCTTCAAAAATCCAGTCGATTGGAAATAAAAGCTTTTCAAAAGCCAAAAGATATTAAAACGATAGCAAAAACGCATATCCCATTTTCAGGTTCCCCCCAAAAACATCCATATGATTCTTCACGCATAATTTTGGTGTCAGATCCATACAGTCCAAACACCTTCTACTCTGAGTTCAAAACCAGAGATATTGTTTATGTTGAAGAATTACCTAATGTGGTCACCCTTGATGGGGAAACAATCACCATGGCGCGAATCTGGGTAAAAAAATCAAGCATTGCTGTCAGATGCACGCCATTTGTCGTTGAAGATACGCGAACAGATAATTGATCAATAACAGTTTTAGATTTGCTGGTGAATACATATGAAGCGCTGGCAATCTATGCTAAAAACCAAGGAGCCACAATTAATGGCAGCAAATGAAACATTGTTATCTCATACAAAGAAACAACTATCGCTTGAAGGCGATTCTCTGACTTATTACAGTCTGAAACAGATTGCATCTGAAGGAAATTGCCATTTGAATCAATTACCGGTAAGCATTCGAATTTTACTGGAAAACTTGATTCGTAATTATGATGGCAAGGTCGTTACAGAAAAACATATTCAAAAATTGTGCAATTGGGGATCTGACAAGGACAATGACTGTGAAATACCATTCATGCCTTCTCGGGTTCTCATGCAGGATTTTACAGGTGTTCCTGCAATAGTTGATCTGGCTGCCATGCGAAATGCAGTCAAAAAACTGGGGGGAGATCCCAAAAAAATCAACCCACAAATCCCAGTTGAATTAATTGTAGATCACTCTGTGCAAATTGATGCCCATGCATCAAAAGATGCGCCAATCATCAATCGCCAAAAAGAATATGAACGTAACAGAGAACGTTATTCTTTTCTTCGATGGGGACAGCAGAGTTTTGATAATTTCAAGGTGGTTCCGCCTGCAACCGGTATTTGTCATCAGGTCAACCTGGAATACCTGGCACGTGTTGTATTTGATCAAAAAGATATAAACAATGTACGCACCGCATTTCCAGATACCCTGGTTGGGCTGGATTCACATACCACCATGATCAATGGTATTGGCGTGATGGGATGGGGAGTCGGCGGTATTGAAGCAGAGGCTGTCATGCTGGGGCGTCCTTATTACATGCTCATGCCTGAAGTTGTTGGTGTGAGGCTGGTTGGCGAATTGCCAGACATATGCAGCGCCTCGGATCTGGTACTGACCATTACAAGCATTCTCAGAAAGCATGGTGTTGTGGGAAAATTTGTTGAGTTTTTTGGCCCGGCAGTGTCAAATCTAACTCTGGCTGATCGTGCAACAATCGCCAATATGTCTCCAGAATATGGCGCAACCATGGGATTTTTTCCTGTGGATGAAATCACCATTGAATATCTGAGATTGACAGGACGTTCAGAATCACAGGTTCAATTGGTAGAAGCTTATTGCAAAGCGCAAGGCTTGTTTCATCCGCATCAAACCGAAACGCCCATCTATTCGGAAACCGTTGAAATAGATTTGAACACAATCAAGCGATGTCTGGCGGGGCCGAAGCGTCCGCAGGAATGTATTGCGCTTGATGATATGAAAAAAAATTTTGAACAGACCTTTCATCCAAGGCCATCATCAGATAGTTCATTAAAAGATGGTCATGTTGTGATTGCATCAATCACCAGTTGTACAAACACCTCGAATCCTTATGTATTAATGGGGGCCGGATTACTTGCAAAAAAGGCAGTGGAAAAAGGCCTGACAGTTTCTGAAAAAGTGAAAACCAGCCTCGCACCGGGTTCAAAAGTTGTGACAGCTTATCTTGATGCAGCTGGACTTTTGCAAAGCTTTGAAAAATTACAATTTCATGTATCTGCTTATGGATGTACAACCTGCATTGGCAACAGCGGTCCGCTGCCGGAAGCTATTGTGAAAGAAATCAAGGAAAAGGATTTGATTGTCACATCAGTTATCAGTGGGAATCGTAATTTTGAAGGTCGTATTTCGCCATTGACCAAAGCAAATTACTTGACATCACCCATGCTGGTCGTTGCATATGCCATTGCTGGAAATGTCAACATTGATTTCAAAGCCGAACCTTTGGGACATGATACCAAAGGAAATCCAGTTATGTTATCAGATATCTGGCCGTCTCGAGAAGAAATAAAAAAAATGTTGCCCCTGGCTCAAGCCTCCATGTATAAAAAAGAATATCGTAATGTATTTGAAGGTGATGAGACATGGCAATCTTTAAGTTCATCTCAAAGCGAATTATATGACTGGTCTCAGCCATCAACGTATATCAAAGAGCCGCCATTTTTCGAAAACATGTCACTTGACGTGTCGGAACCCGAAGATATTGTTAACGCGCATGTGTTGGTAAAGCTGGAAAATTCTGTTACAACAGATCATATTTCACCTGCGGGTGTGATTCCAGATGATAGTCCAGCGGCGCAATATTTAAATGCCATTCATGTTGCGAGCAATGATTATAATTCTTATGGGTCTCGTCGCGGCAATCATGAAGTTATGATGCGAGGCACCTTTGCCAATGTTCGATTGTGCAATCAATTGGTGCCGGGGCAGGAAGGCGGCTACACCATTCATTTTCCAGATAAAACAAAAAGCAGCATGTACCAAGCGGCCATGACATATAAAGTATCCAATGTACCATTGATCGTTCTTGCGGGGAAGGAATATGGGACGGGCAGTTCAAGAGATTGGGCGGCAAAAGGCACTTCATTGTTAGGCATTCGCGCAGTTATTGCTGAAAGCTTTGAACGTATCCATCGCAGTAATCTTATTGGTATGGGGGTTTTACCGCTTCAATTTTCCAATAATGATACATGTGACAGTCTGGAATTGACCGGCGAGGAAATTTTTACAATTAGGGGAATTTCTGAAGGGCTGGCACCAGGTAAAAAATTAATTGTTGTCGCCAGCGCAGCAAATAAACCTGAAATTTCCTTTTCAGTCATTGCCAGGCTGGACTCCACTGTTGAAGTAGATTATTATCGACATGGGGGGATTTTGCCTTTTGTGTTGCGGAAATTGGTTTGAGTGTAATTGTTTTTTTATGATTTCAATAATGAGTAATAAGGAGCAAAAATGAAAAAAATAGGTGTAATGCTTTCCGGATGTGGCGTTTTTGATGGTGCTGAAATTCATGAAGCCACGTTAACGTTATTGTCAATAGATCAACTGGGTGCCCAGGCTGTTTGTATGGCACCTGATATGACATTCGATGTCATTGATCATATTTCACAACAACCATCAGGTGACAGGCGAAATGTTCTGATTGAATCGGCAAGAATTGCTCGCGGTAATATTACCAATGCAAAAGATGTGAACACACAAGATATCAATGCCTTAATTTTACCCGGCGGTTTTGGTGCGGCAAGAAATCTCAGTGACTTTGCTGTTAAAGGCCCTGAGGCATCAGTTCATCCAGAAGTGCAACGCATACTGAATGAAATGATTGCAAGCAAAAAACCCATTGGAGCCATATGTATCGCTCCAGCAACAGTTGCAAAAGCATTGGCAAAGCATCAGGTAAATGTCACCATTGGTAATGATCCAGGAACGGCTCAGGCAATTGAAAAAACAGGGGCAAAACATACACAATGTTCGGTGGATAGTGTTTGTATTGATGATGCCAATAATATTATTTCTACGCCTGCTTATATGCTTGGACCTGGCATTAAAGATGTGGCTATTGGGATCAATAAGCTTGTCAGTGAAGTTATTCAGCGCGCTTAGGCATGCTCTGAAAATAAGTTTCCCATTTTGGCTGGAATCCCAAATCTAAAGATTTGGGATTCCAATAATGGGGAGCTCATTTTTCAAGAATTCCCCGGTTTTGTTTTCCCATTTTTTATTCGTATGAGTGACAAAGGGATCCGTGTATAACAATTTGCAATGTGCAGACAAAAGCAAATTGGTATGGCAGAAACAATTAATTACGATAATATTTAGCCCTTCTTGAACAGTGAACAATAAATCCTTGTGAGATCCTTTCCAAAATTTCTTTTTATTTCAAAGGCCATTTAAAAAAATTATTTGATAATATCAAAAATATTGGTATATTCCCAACATTGAATTTGAAATCAAGATCTTTTTCTGACAATCTGTAAACATACTGGCGGTAAATATGAAAAAAAATGGCCTTAAAATCAAGTTCGTATTCTCCATATGCGGCATCGTTCTTTGTCTGCTCATTCTTGGCAATCTTCTGATTATTGCATTTCAAAACCAAATGATGCAATCAGTCATTGATCATTTTAACAAACATATGGATGACATGATCAATGATCGAAAAAATGAAAAACTCCAAATTCTCCAACAAAATGTCCAGTGGAATGCAGATGTGTTTTGTCGATCCATGTCTAGCCATGTCTTTAATTATGATATGGATGCTATTGAGCAGTCCCTGAAAAGCTTTATGAGATACCCTGAAATTCGGGCAGTGAAAATATTTGAGGTGGATGGCTCGGTTATCGCTTTTGGAATGAAAAATTCTGATCAAATTATTGTTGACTTATTACCATCAGATCCTGTTTTTAAATTCAATGACCTGTCTGTATACAAAACGAATATTACATATGATGGTCATAATTATGGTAAAATTCTTTTTTATTACTCTCAAAACGAGATTCATAAACAGATTGTAAGCTTAAAACAAAATGCCAATGAAAAAATCAGACAAACAATCGCCAATATTAATGACAGTTTCAACCGCGCGAAGTATTATCAAATTATTGGAAGCCTGTTTGTTGTATTGTTATTAATTATCAGTATTATTATTTGTTTGAATATTCTCGTTTTAAACCCACTCGAAAAAATCTCGCAGATTGCCCGGGAGTTATCTCAGTTTGATATTTCAAAAAATATTGATACCAACAGGCAGGATGAAATTGGATTCCTTTTTACCTCAATCAACAAGATGATCCTTTCATTTCGGAAGATTATGCTGGAAATCCAATCAAAATGCAGCCTACTTTCTCAAACTTCTGAAAATCTTGTTACCATTTCATCAAATCTGTACGAAAACTCAAAAGAAATCCATCATGATTCTGAAAAAATTGCCAGTGATGCCGTTGAAATGCGTGCAAATATATCAATGATTGCAGATGCCTCCAACATAATGATAAATAACACCAATCATGTCCATTCAAGCATTGATCATATGAATGAGAATATTATTACAGTTGCCGCATCCACAGAAGAGATGTCACAATCCATGCATACCATCCGGGCCAGCGCACAAAAAGGAAAGGATATTACAATTAGAGCCGTTCAACTGACCCAGAATACAGAAAAACTGGTTGAATCGCTCTCTCAGGGCACAAAAGAAATTGGAAATGTAACGAATTTTATCAAACGTATCGCCCATAAAACCGACACGCTTTCAATTAATGCAAACATCATTGCATCAGGAACGTACAATCACCTCAGCAATAGTTTTGAACCTATTGCGAAGGAAATAAGACGATTTTCAATGCAAAGCAAGAAATCAGCAGACAATATTACTATTCAAATTGATTCCATCAAACAAATTTCCTTTAATGTTATTCAGTTTATCAATCATTTTAACCGGATGATTCAAAATATCAATGATTCAGCAGAAGAAATATTTATGTCTATTGATCAACAAAATATTGCATCTCTAGAAATTGCATCAAATGCCGCTCAGGCCAATACCTCATCAAATGAAATCAAACAGGCGGTATCCCATTTAGATACAAGTTCCGAGGATGTAAACCATCTTTCATCAATAATTAACGATAGTTCTAATGCGATTACGCAAAATATCCAAAGAATTGGTTTACAAATATCGGATAATTATTCAATATCTCAAAATATTCTGAATGCAGCACAAGAAGTTAAAGATTTTTCTGTTGGATTTCAAGAGATTGTATCAAAGTTTAAATTGATTGAATCAATCTAAGGAGAGCCTGTATTCCCTTTAACAATTCAATGAAATCGTTATCCCAATTCCATTCTTTCTAAATTATAGAAATACATTTAAAAGTCGATAAGAGTTTTAATAGTGGTCATAAAAAATAACCGCTGTTTATGGAGGGTAACGATGAAATATTCAAATATATTCAATAAAATACAACAGAGAACATATATCAGTGATGTTTCAAGCACCTTTAATCAAGGTCTGATTTTCATATATTTTTTTGGATTATTTGCATTCATTTTGGTGTCAGAGGCCTTTTGTCTGGAAACACCTGATATGAATGTTGCACCCATTAATCCAGCCTTTCAAAGATATATACAATCATTACCGCAACAGAATATGGCAATCAAACGACATCGTAGAAGTCGGCTACGAACGCAGGCCACCAATTTGGGTTTTATTCCTGATCCAGTCATTCCTGAAAAACATTTATCAGATGATATTCCCATTGATAATATACAATCATACTTTGATTTAAGAGACCCTAATAACGATGGCAACACTTCAGACAGCCCCTTACCGCCCATTCGTCAACAAGGTTCTTGTGGCGCCTGCTGGACTTTTGCGACCTATGGCATTTTGGAGACACATTTAAATCAATCATATCAATTAACATTGGATTTTTCTGAAAATCATCTCAAGCATGCTAATGGGTTTGATTTATCAGCCTGTGCAGGGGGGAATTTCAAAATGAGTGTGGCCTATCTTGTATCTAATACCGGCCCGATACTTGAGGTTGATGATCCTTACACCCCTGATTCATCAGAATATTGTGATACCTGTATTCCCTCTCGATATATCGATCAGGCCATTTTTTTGCCGGTCAGAAATAATCTGGCGGATATTGCATATATCAAGCAGGCAATTTTGAATCATGGAGCATTGTATAGCGCAATGTTTATGGATCAAGAGAACTACTATAACGCAACGTATTACACATATTATTATGATGACCCGGATAATTCTTTTGATGATGCCAATCATGCGGTTGTCATTATTGGGTGGGATGACCAAATGACTGTGACAAATGCACCCGGGCCAGGTGTATTTATCGTAAGAAACAGTTTGGGAGAGACATGGGGTGATGCGGGATATTTTTATGTTTCCTATTTTGATGAAGGCATTGCCATGACCAGATTGGGATTCTTTCAAGACATACAAGATAAAAATCATGCCTTTGATACCATTTATCAGTATGATCAATTGGGCTGGACCGGTGGCATTGGTACAGGTGATGGTAAAGACTGGGCGGCGAATGTATTTACAGCCGCTGAAGATATCGAAATTTCAGCCATTGGATTTTATGCAACAAAATCTGCCACGACATATCATATTCAAATCTATGAAAAATTTGAAGATTTGGAAGGCTTTAGCCGTCCCTCAAACCCATTTTTTGAGAATGAGCAGACTGGTTTTTTAAACCATGCAGGTTATTATTACATTCCGCTTGATCAATCTGTATCTGTAAAGCAAGGAAACATCTTCGCTGTAACAGTTGCATTTGAATCTGAGGGAAATGCGTACCCCATTCCAATTGAAAAGCCCATTGATAATTACGCCAGCCAGGCAATTTCTGGTTCAAATGAGAGCTATGTTAGTGACTATGGGAATATATATTTTGATCTGAATAATTTTTCATCAAATAGTAATGTGTGTATTAAAGCATATGCAATTAATCAAACCAAAATTCCCCCTGTTGCTGATAATCAATTGTTTGAAACGGATGAAGATTCTTCAGTGTCTATACTTTTGACAGGAACCAGTTTTAATGCGCAAGAATTCACGTTTATCATTCGTTCCTATCCAAATCATGGCTTGCTATCAGGGCATCTTCCGAATCTTGTTTATACACCAGATACAGATTATTCTGGCGAAGATACGTTTACAGTGCAAGTCAATGATGGCTTTGCAACGTCAGAGCCTGCAACGATCCAAATAAATATTCATCCTGTAAATGATCCGCCTGTCGCCTGGCCGCTACATCTTTTGGTAAAAGAAGATACCGCATTGCCATTCGTTTCCCCTGGTATGGATCCTGATGGTGATATGTTGACATTTAATCTGCTATCACCACCTGAAAATGGAATGATTATCGGTGATTTTTCAGATCTGGTTTATATTCCATCAGCCAACTTTTATGGAAATGACACATTTACATTTCAATTGAGTGATACGATTGAAGCATCTGCCCCCGAGCAGATTTCGTTAACCATTGAAGCTGTCAACGATCCACCATTCGCTGAAAATCAAACCTTATATATTCTGGAAGATTCGTCCATCACTTTAACACTTACTGGCATGGATGTTGACAACGATCCGCTCACATATTTGATGTTGTCTCAACCGCAGCATGGTCAGATTGCAGGCGATTTCCCTATTGTAACATATATTCCTGAACCAGATTTTTATGGGCTGGATGAAATAACTTATCAAATCAATGATGGCCAATTGAATTCTGATCCAATCAAGATAAAAATTTATGTGACCAATGTGGATGATAACAATCCGCCTGTTGCCAGCAAGCAGACAGTTCTGGTGTATGCAAATCAGCGCCAGACACTTACACTGACAGCTACAGATATTGATAATGATACACTTCAATATACAATTACATCTGAACCGGAACATGGACAGATTAGCGGGGTCGGCCCTATCTTTCAGTATACACCAACCAGTCAGACCGCTCTGTTTGATCAGTTTGTCTATAAGGTCAATGATGGTCAGGTGGATTCTAATCTTGCTACAGTTCGATTGATGATTATTCAGGTCAATCATGCCCCGACTGCAAATAACGAACAGATTGAAACACTATCAGATTCAGCAATTTCTTTTAAGCTAACAGCCAGTGACCAGGATAATGATTCATTGTCCTGGATAATTGCATCTTTGCCATCACATGGTCACATTGAGGGGAATATACCTGATGCCAGTTATGTGCCATCAACAGGATATTCCGGCACAGATATTTTTACATTTTACGTCAATGATGGTTCAAAAAGTTCAGCCTACGCCACTGTCCATATTACTATCCATGAGAAACCTTCTGAGACCAGACCCAATGCGTCGTCTCAATGTATACAGATTGCAGAAGATACAGCCACATCAATTACGCTAACAGGCCATGATCCCAACGTAGGCGATTTAAACTATTATATTAAAACTTCACCGGCACATGGTCAATTATCTGGAGAACTGCCATTTATTACGTATCAGCCAGACACAGATTATATTGGTGCAGATATTTTTTATTATCAGGTCGGCAATGGTCATGAATTATCAGATATGGCCCCCATAACACTGAACGTCATTTCCATTAATGATGTACCGGTTGCTAAAAATCAAACAATTATTACAGGAAAGAATCAGCCAGTAACAATCACATTAACAGTCTCGGACCCGGACAATGAAGCATTTGTTTATGAAATTGTTCATGAACCACAATATGGGACTATTTCTGGCAATGCCCCCAATTTATTTTATACGCCAGAATCAGGCTATACCGGTACAGTTTATCTGACGTTTACTGCCTTTGATGGACAGGATATTTCAGATCTTGCCACAATCACTATCAACGTTTTGCCATTTGATGTCATTGAAGATGATCCGCAAATTCATAAGGTAGAATACATTGCACCCACAATGTCAAGCGGTGGATTTGGTATCAGTATTCCAAATTCAAATAAGGGAAAAACCGTAGGTAATGGCAATGTAACTGTGAATGTTGCAAACCGATCTATGGCGGTTTTTTCACGTTTGACCATTCCATAGTAAAGCACCAAAAATGTGTGCCCCATTTAGGGAAACTATTCCGATAGAAGTAATTGTACGTTTTTTCGACGCTTTTCTCAACACTTCACTTCATGACCATGTTGACATATCCATTAAGCTGTTGTACAAAAGGGTGGTGCATCTTAACGAGACTTTTATTTTTTTTTTAATGATAAAGCTTTGAGCAAGTTGATCAACGCTTTGAACAGGTAAATGTGCGTCTTTCAAGAATACATCCATGTAAAACTGGGGGGGAGAAGATATCTCTGAAAGATGACAAACAGCGAAAATGCACCTTGAAAATGTTCAGCATTGCCATGTCTTTTACAGGATAGGCATTTGGGTTAAAGTATAAAATACTATTATGGCACAATGGAAAACACTATGACGCAAAAAAATCGAAAAATTTATATTATTAACGACCAACAAACCATCTTTGAACTAAGCCTGGAATTTTACCATACATTTATTTCAAATCCCAAAAGTGTAAGATTGCAAAATATCAAGGCCAATTGCATTCGCCTTGCAGAAATTCATCTGGAAAATGGCCGCAATGGTCCGACCTCCATTATCAATGCTGAATTTCGTTATTTATATGTCACAGATGATGGCTTTCTTGATGATTCCAGATTTGAAAAATTTATGCAATCCGGACTGGATGCCATAAAATCCAACACGATAAACGATCCTTTAAGTGATTATCGTACCCGATTTTTCTGGCGACCAACACATGATGAATTCAAAACATTGATGACCCTGGCGATCAACCCCCAAATGTCATTACCCTGTCAGGTAATGGAAAGCCATATACTTCCAATAGATCTTACAAATCCAGAAATCAATGGTATTCATAAAATGTTGGATGCTTTTCCCGGCCTTAAAGTTGTCGGATCAAATCGAACACTTTATTATTGGACAGTCACCTTTGATATCGTTTCTCTCAATGGCTTGATTTCTCTGCTTTTTTTACAGGAAGGATTGAAACATGAAGATGCAAAAAAAGCGTCACTGACTTTGGCCAGCCCAGATGATGACATGCGTTATGTGCTTTGCTGCACCGGGCATTCGCAAACCAAAAAAGTCGGTATTTGGTTGATTTTTGTCTATCAAAAACGCATGGAATATAAAGATGTAAACAAACAATCTGCCTGTCAGTGCCAGTGCCACAAGGAATAAACATCTCATGCTTAATGTAATATCATCGGAAACGTTATTATCCCATACTCAAAATTTTTCATGCATCGGTCATGAAGACCTTCCCTTAAATCAATGTACAAATCGGATATTGGCGAAAGACATTGTTGCAACAGAAAATATACCCACATTCAAACGCAGTACAATGGATGGCTATGCTGTGCAGGCTGTATCTACTTATGGGGCATCGGAATCAAATCCTGCCTTGCTTTTTATCAAAGAAACAATTGATATGGGAACTCCCCCCAGGCTCCCTGTTGAAATTCAGGAAGCTTCCAAAATAGCTACAGGCGGCATGCTACCTGATGGCTCCGATAGTGTGGTCATGATTGAGTACACGGACCCAGTTGATCCACAAACAATTGAAGTTTATAAAAGCGTGGCACCGCTTCAAAATGTTATTGATGTTGGAGAAGACATTTCAATTGACAGCATTCAAAGAAAAAAAGGAGATGTCCTTCGGCCACAGGATTTGGGAGCAGCAGCAGCATTGGGAATTCAGAAACTATGTGTTTATGAAAAACCAATCGTTGGAATTATTTCTACAGGTGATGAGATTGTTCCCATTTCTCAAGCTCCTGACATTGGTCAAATTCGCGATATCAATCAATATTCACTATCCAGCCAAATTATTCAAAATGGCGGTTGTCCAGTTTTTATTGACAATGTGCCAGACGATTTCGATGCCTTATTCGCAGCGTGTAAAAAGGGAATCCAATCATGTCATATGCTGCTGATTTCCGGCGGCAGTTCAGTTGGTATGCGTGATTATACAATCGATGTTATTCAAAAACTGGAAGGTGCAGAGATCATTGCACATGGTGTATCGATTCAACCAGGTAAACCAACTATTCTTGCTCGCCTGAACAATATTCCTGTGTGGGGACTCCCAGGACATGTGGCATCAGCAATGATTGTCTTTCATGTATTGGTACGCCCTTTTGTGCGTCATCTTTCCGGCGAGTTAAGTCCGCCTTTTTATTCCAATCAAACAGTCAGCGCACGTCTGATAAGAAATGTTTCATCAGGCCAGGGACGCGAAGAATATGTTCGCGTTCGCCTTGAACAATCAGAAGGCACGATTAATGCGATCCCAATTCAAGGCAAATCCGGGCTTATTCGAACGATGGTTCAGGCTGATGGATTGCTAACTATTCCTGAAAATTCTGAGGGCCTTGAACAAGGGGTGCTTGTGGATGTTATTTTATTGTAAATCTTCTGTATTTCATACCTCGTTGCGACAATGCCATGATCCTGTCAGAGCGATTTCTCCTGATTGATCCGCTTTCGTTTCTTTAAAAATATTTTAAAATGGCATATTATTTGCTGTAATTCTATTTATTTGAAATTATTTGAATATCACTAACTGAATATCATTCTTTTCAAAATATGTATTATCACGAAAAGTTGTAGTATTTTATTTTAAGAATTCCCACGCTGTGGCAGGTAAAAAGCCACTGTTGTGGCTTGACGACAGCAGGAGAGTATCATGTATAAAACTATTCTTCGTTACACTTATATTGTTCTATTTGCATTCACTGTATTTCAAATTTCTGCATGCAGTGATATAGAATATGAAGCCCAAAAAGTTGATCCAGTACGTGAGGGACAATTTATTTCTGGTTACGATTTTGAAACAAATCAGAAACAAAGTGTGAATGGCTTACGATATTCGACTGAAACGCAATCTGGCATGACAGAATCAGGGGGGAGATTCAAATACATTGATCAAGAGTTCATTACTTTTTATCTTGGTAATGTAAAACTGGGAGATACAGTGAGAGCAGAAAAATACATGTCTCCTGTGAATCTTGTACCCAATGCAATCAGCGTTGATAATGAAAAAGTTACCAATATTACGCGATTATTACTTTCTGTTGGAACAATATCCGGTCATACGATTAACATTCCGGCTTCAGTGATCAGTGTGATTGAGGCGCAAACAAAGGTTGAGAAAAATGATGACATAACATATGAAATCAATTTTGATGAACAAAAGGCTGATGATAAAAAACCTTTTACAGAATATGCTGACAATATAATTAATTCACTGAATGAAACCTCAGATGCCTCTCATTATACGTTGGTCAATGCTGTCGAGGCACAGGGCATTCTTCAACAAGGCCTGGCACAGGCAGAACAAGAATCTCAAGATAATGATGATGATGACCAGAATAACAATGACAACGGCCCCGCATCCTATACAATTACAACACATTTTACGAATTATCCACTGGCTGCCTATTTTGAACGACCGGAAGAAGTTTTTATCAATGGAGAACGAATTATCACTGATTCCAATGGGGGAATTCGAGTAGATAAAGAATTAAATACAAATCAAGCAAATACTTTTACAATAACAGCCACACGCTATAAGGTAGCAATTGGAGAAAAAAAATTTCAAATCGAACACGCCCCCATTGAATATACACCCGGGCATCAGATATTGTACAGTTATTCGGTTGATGCAACAGTTTCCGAAACAATCGTAATTGATCTTGAGGCAAAAAAACAAAATGGGAAAAATGGCGTTATTGTCGGTTTTATTCCCAATGTCAACATCGTTGGGTGCTCTCATGATAATCGTTTTTTAATTGATGATACCGGACAGATTTATTTCTCCAGTACACATCAGGCGGTCGGCGACCCTTTACCTTTCTCTCAGACGGGTAACAATCGCTTTTACCCGCTGTTTTCTTTAAATGACCATTATTGTTATGCAGGGAAAGTCAAAATCGATTTTGAGGTTTGGAAAGCGATTTATGTCGAGCATGAGATTATTGATGGCAGATGGTTATACCCGTATTTTCCTGTTTATGTAGATAGTCGATATGCAACAATTACAGATGATGATCGTTATCTGTTTCAAACCAATGATCCACTCAATGTAAAGCCCAATCCATTAAACAATGCCAAAAATCTGTATGAAGTCGCTGTCAAAGTCGATTTGTACACAGATGACATCGTAGAGACCATATATATTCCAGAAGAAGACCTGTATGCAAGGAACTCTCTTGGCGACATGGTCGTCTCACCCGATGGTAATCGGGGGTTTTTAACCACCTATGCGAACAATTATGCGTCACTGGATATCATTGATCTGATAACTCAAACCTTCATCACAGGCATTCAAGGCCTATCAGATTATCCTGGTAATACCATATTGATTGAGAATGACTCACAAATCTTGTTTGGTTCTGCCGGTAATTCATGGTATGGCGGTGGTAAGGTTTATATTATTGACTTTGATGGTGAACTGATCACTCAAATGAATCAATCTAAGGTTGCGATTTTACAATATGGTCATGAAGATTGTGGTTTATTTGGAAAATCTTGTGGTCAATATGGTGCGTATGCAGTGGCAAGAGATCGGGATGGGCTCCTCTATATTACGTCAAGATACATTCGTGTGCTGGGAAATCAAAAACAGATAAATAATTGTTCGCCTGGGCGGCGGGGAATTGATCAGCTTAAAATTTTAGACGATGGCTACTTTCAGTACATTCAAACCTTTTATTTAAATGCAGCCGATCAAAAAACCATGCATTTTATTAAAGGGAAATAACGTTTGTATATGATGGAGGAACAAGAACCATTCGAAAAAACGATCCACCTCTTATACATAATTGTTCATTCTTGTTTTTTGAACCAACATAACACTGAATTGAACTAAATCGCTAACGTTAGAAACCTTGCCTTCTCGAAAAATTTTTTCACCCCCAAGTAATCATTTCAACTAACAACGATTTGATACAACATACCACTTAAATTATTGTTTCTTAACCTTAC
>Ga0272440_1001146_pt1 | contig 22010 bp, 18 predicted proteins | sample SSMMMBAug17_FD_192440 | JGI IMG/M metagenome (GOLD analysis project Ga0272440, IMG submission 192440) | Marine sediment archaeal communities from Little Sippewissett salt marsh, Falmouth, MA, United States - SSM-MMB-Aug17 | ecosystem: Environmental > Aquatic > Marine > Wetlands > Sediment ...
ATTTTTCTTACACTCACATGCTTTTTGATTCCAGGCGATGATCTGCCCATGCTTTCATGATAGAATGAACAAGGGTAGCAAGGGGAATGGCAAAAAACAGTCCAACGAAACCAAACATGCCGCCAAAAACCAAAACCGCAACAATAATTGCCACTGGATGAAGATTGACCACTTCAGACAATAACAAAGGGGCCAGTAAATTACCATCCAAAAGCTGAATAATTGAAAGTGTCAACATCACATAAGCAAATTCAGATGCCCATCCCCATTGAAAATAGGCGATCAATGCCACTGGAACAAACATAACTGTGGCACCAATGAATGGAATAATCACCGATAATCCCACAAAAAATGCCAGAAGCATTGAAAACTGAAGGCCAAAATATATGAATGTAACGTAAGTCACTCCCCAAACAATACATATTTCCCATATTTTTCCCCGAATATAGTTGCCTGTCTGAACGTTGACCTCCCTCCAGACACGATAGGCCAGCTCACTTTCCTCTGGCAATAAATCTGTAAACCACGCAATTAATAATTGTTTATCCTTTAAAAAGAAAAATACCAGAAGCGGAACCAGCACAAGATATATCAGAATACTGATTGCCCCCCGAACCGATGCCATGGACAGGGAGAAAAGTTGCTGGAACAAATTGGTTAGCTCATTACCCAGGCTATCAATTATTTGTTTGAGTTGTTGTTCTGATAAAAGATCGGGATATTTTTCAGGCAATCGCATCAGTTCTGCCTGTCCTGTAGCAATCATTGATGGCAATTGCTGAAGGAATTGCCCGATTTGTTGGGATAATAAAGGTAACAGTACAACTGTCAATATCAATAAAATGGTCATGAATATCACAAAAACCAACACAACAGCTATAATTCTTGGAATTTTCATACGTTCTACCATTGTCACAAAAGCTTCCAGTAAATATGCAATGATAATGGCGCAAAATACAGGTGCAAGCATATTCCCCAGGGTAAATATCAATACCGATCCTACAAAAATTAATGTTCCCAGGATCACAACCTGAGGGTCAGAAAAATGTCGGTTTAACCATTGATTGATAAGTTTGAACATTTTTTTATTTGTTTCCCAAAAAGCATTTATACATGTTGGTTACAAAACATAAATCATAGCGACGCAATACCACAAATTTAATGTAAACTCAATAAAGACGTTGCTATTTTTTTTAGAATACGATATTGCTATTAACATTCAACATTGAGAATGGACATAAGGAATGTTCGAAAAGTAACTTCCCAATTATTGATATTGCTCGTTTTAAGGCTTATGTACTGTAAAGACCTGGCATGCTACGTCTCTACAAGACCTGTTTATTATGTACGATCAAAGTAAAATGAGTATGTTTTTTCGAGCCTTCCTTAGTACAGTTATAACCATACCATAAACAATTAAATCAATGATAATATATTAGGAGGCATATGAACAAAAACCAAATTACAATCAATAGTAAACGTTTTAGCTTTAGTCCTGGAGAAACAATACTTCAGGTGGCTCAGCGGAATAATATTAATATTCCCACCCTGTGTTACTTAAAAGGCGCTACTCCCACTGGTGCCTGTCGCATGTGTGTTGTTGAGATTGAAGGTGCCCGATCCCTGATGACAGCTTGCACAGTTCCTGCCAGTAACAATATGGTGATTTATACAGAGTCTGAATCTGTTGTCAAATCCAGAAAACTGACCCTACAATTACTGCTATCATCCGGCAACCATAACTGTGCCATTAGAAACTCAGACACCAGCGACTGGACCAGTTTTCAACTTCATGTTCATGACTACGATGGTTCCAACGCGCTATGCCCGGTATGGGGGGACTGCAAACTTCAGGATCTGGCATATCAATACCAGGTTACCGGGGATCGATTTCCCAAAGCCAAAACCACTGCTCAACTTGAAGATGTCAATCCATTTATTGTTCGCGATTTTTCACGATGTATCCTGTGTGGTCGCTGTGTTCAAGCCTGTAATGACATTCAAGTCAACCAGGCCATCCAGTTTGGCTATCGGGGTGCACAAATGAAAGTGGTTGCTGGAAACGATCTATCACTCAAGGACTCAGATTGTGTTTTCTGCGGTGAGTGTATTCAGGTCTGTCCAGTAGGGGCTTTGGTGGAAAAAAACAGCCGATACAAGGTCCGACAATGGGATACCCAAAAAGTCAAAACCACCTGTTCCTATTGTGGTGTAGGCTGCCAGATTCATTTGCATGTTCAGGATGGCAAGGTTGTCAAGGTGTCAGGAGCTGAGGAAACAGGACCCAACTATGGGAGTCTGTGTGTCAAAGGGCGATTTGGCTATAATTTTATCAACAGCCCAGAACGATTGACTGATCCTTTGATCAAAGAAAATGGTACTTTCAGAAAGGCATCCTGGGATGAAGCCCTAAACCTTGTTGCAGATCGAATGGCAACCATTCAAAAGGATTCAGGTGCTGATAGTATTGGGGTTTTGACATCCGCACGTGTTAGCAATGAGGACAATTATACAGCCCATAAATTTACCCGGGCAGTTTTGAAAACCAACAATATTGATCATTGTGCCCGTCTCTGACATTCCTCAACTGTGGCCGGTCTGGCCGCTGCGTTTGGAAGTGGAGCAATGACCAATCCTATTGCTGATATTGAAGCATCGGATGTTATCTTGATCACCGGTTCCAATACAACCGAGAATCATCCGGTTATTTCATCCTATGTAAAACGTGCTGTAAAATCGGGTAAGACACAACTTCTGGTTGTTGATCCCAGGCAAATAAAAATTGCACAATTTGCAAATATTTATCTTCAACCCAAACTGGGGACTGATGTTGCATGGATTAATGGGTTAATGCATGTCATCATTAAAGAATCCCTATACGACAAAAAGTTTGTTGAATCACGCACTGAAAGCTTTGATGATTTCAAGCAAATGATTGAGAAATTTACCCCTGAGTATGTCGAACAAATTACTGGTATTGCCAGAGATGATATTGTTCGTGCAGCCCGGCTATATGCCAGTGCAAAAGCAGCAAGTATCCTGTATTGTATGGGGATAACCCAGCACATTTCAGGGACTGACAATGTTAAATCCCTGGCAAATCTTGCCATGCTATGCGGCAATATGGGAATTAAAGGCGGAGGTGTGAACCCCCTTCGCGGACAGAATAATGTCCAGGGCGCTTGTGACCTTGGCGGATTGCCCAATGTTTTTACAGCATATCAGCCAGTAACCAATGATGCCATTCGTAAAAAACTTGAATTTGCCTGGAAAGTTGTCAAACTTCCAGATAAACCGGGTTTGACTGTAACACAAATGCTGCCCAAAGCACATAGCGGTGAGTTAAAAGCATTGTACATTATTGGTGAAAATCCAATGGTTTCTGATCCAGATTTAAACCATGCCGAGGCCAGCTTGAAAAACCTCGACTTTCTGGTTGTTCAGGATATTTTTATGACAGAAACAGCACAATTAGCAGATGTTGTATTACCATCAGCCTGTTTTGCTGAAAAAGAGGGTACATTTACAAATACCGAACGAAAAGTACAGCGGATTCGCAAAGCCATTGAACCGCCAGGACAGGCCAAAGATGACTGGTGGATTACCAGTCAAATTGCCAGGAGGATGGGCGTTGAAATGTCATATGAAAACAGTGAAGCGATATTTGAAGAGATTAGAACTGTAACACCATCCTATGCCGGGATAACATATGAACGAATTCAATTTGAGGGGATTCACTGGCCCTGTCCATCAACCGATCATCCTGGAACACCAATGTTGCATGTAGGCAAGTTTCCACGAGGTAAAGGATTGTTCCATGCCATTGACTATATTCCGCCAGACGAGCAAGTTGACGAAGAATATCCAGTATATATGACTACCGGTCGTCTGCTGTACCATTATCATACAGGAACAATGACAATGAAGTCTGATGATATTAACACATGTGCGCCAGAGTGCTTTGTGGAAATATCCCCCCAAAGTGCAAGTAAATATGGTATATCAAATGGCCAACAGGTCAGGATTACTTCACGTCGTGGCGAAATTACTGCAAAAGCCAAATTGTCTTCAGCCATACAAAATGGGACAGTTTTTATTCCATTTCATTATGGACAGGCCGCTGCAAACAAGCTGACCAATTCAGCCTTGGATCCAGTGTCAAAAATTCCGGAATATAAGGTTTGTGCGGTTCGATTAGAAGTGGCTTAATTTCTTTTTTGGGATAAAATTAAACAAAATGCGCCTCAACTTTTTTGATTCAGGCGCATTTTTTTTCCATTGATCTGGGTGAGATTAAGTAAGCGATCATAAATTTTCGGGTAGATCGTCGTAATCGAGATCCAACCAATTTCCGAAAGCAATGTAGGGGCGAACATAAGGTTCGCCCCTACATTGCTTTTGCTAATAGGTTGGATTTCGATTACGACGATCTACCCGAAAATTTATGATCGCTTATTTACCCCATGAACGAATATGTTCGAAAATAAGGAGAGTTATTTATGGATATATCCCGCGAAACGCACCAAAAAATATATGCCATTCGATTAAAACCGCTGATTCAGTCAATATGTAAGAAAAAGAAATGGCGGCTCAAAAAGAAATCCTTTCAAAAGCTACTTGACAAGCTTGTGGAACAATTTCTTGAAATCAAACTTGACGATTTTATAGCTTTAACAGATGACAATCTGTTGTATCAAATATACCAATTGTTTGAAACAGAGCCTATGTCAGAATATCTGGCCTCCATTGATCTGGTTGAGATTAATCGAAGCGAGTTTGATATTCGTCATAAAGAAGCCTTACGATTGTGTATTAATGATTACTTTAAATTGTTTTTGCCTGATATTGCTTATAAAATGGATTACAGTTCCATTCGATTTTTGGATAAAGAACTGATTGCATTGTTTGGTGGTGAGCATCGAGTTACTGACGCATTAATTCTGGTTGATGTCTGCATTGATAATGAAATCCACACTATTCTAATTCATTGGGAACAACAAAGCAACCGCAAGACTTTTTTTGAGGAAGAAATGTTTCATAGTTTTTGCGGCCTGTATTTTCAATATCGAAAACTGATATTTCCTATTGCCATGTTTACTGATCAGGCCAGTTGGGAAAAGCCCATTTCAGATACCTATAAACTCAAGTTACTGGACTATCCCATAAATGAATATCATTACCACCAGATCAAGTTAAAATCCTATGATTCTGAAACTTTTGAAGCCCTTGCAAAAAAAAATCCTCTGGCTTATGCTTACCTGCCATTGACAAACTATGGTAAAAAAGATCGTCCAATAATTAAAGCCAAAGCAATGAATGGGATTTTATCGAATTTTCCTGATGGTCAAAAACAAGCCACATTGATTAGTCTTGTTGATGAATCAATCCAGCTTGACTCAAATGAACAGAAAGCTTATAACCAATTAGTGCAAGATAACTCTAAACAACTACAGGAGGTTAAAATGTTTCAATCTTTAGAAGAATATTTGCTTTACAAAGGAGAAAAAAAAGGGAAAAAAGAGGGAAAAAAAGAGGGGAAAAAAGAGGGAAAAGAAGAGGCTCAAAGAGAAATTTTGACCCGATTGATTGAGTTAGAGATGTTGTCAGATTATCAATTATCTCAATTAGTTCCTCTTTTTGGCCAGATCAACACATCAGAGTTAATTGAAACTGTAAAAATGAAAAAGAGGATATGTGATATGGGACAGAAAAACAGCTTTTGATAAAAAGCATCAAAGCAATGAATCATTTTCAATACCGGAAAATATTTCGAGATGTTGTCAATTTTATAAATCAATTTCCATAAATGCGGCCGATTATGAATGCTGCATAGGAACATATTAAAAATAACATCCTTATTCCATATTGATCGTACAAGGAAAGCTAAAAAAATATGTCCCTATTTTTAAGTCAGCCGCGAAAGGAGGACAAATGAAAAACCATAAAAAAATTGTTTTTTTAGATATTGATGGCGTTATTCAACCGCCAGCAAACCAATTCCGGTTTGCTTGCGATATGGATACACTTCAAAAATGCATGGCAAGGGAACATAATGCGCCACTTTATATGGATATCCATAAATACGACCTGGCAGCCGCTTATTGTGATTGGGATGAAGAAGCAGTTGAAAACTTACGCACTTTGGTTGAACAAACCAATGCTAAAATTGTAATATCGTCAGACTGGCGATCATTTAATGACACAGAAAAAATGAAACTGCTGTTTAAAATTTATGACATGGATGAATACATCATTGATGTCACTGCTGAAGGATTAAAATACTGTTTTCGTGATGGAGAATGCGCAGAATATTTGTTTCGCCATCCCGATGTAACACAGTTTGTGATTATTGACGATCGCTATTCACGTGATTTTAAGGCCAGATACCCTGATAATTTTGTTCATACCGACCAGATGTTTGAAAAAGAAGACCTACAAAAAGCATTATCTATTCTTAACAGAGCGCCTTCAGATAAAAAACTCAATAAATTCAAAAAACAACTGGAAAAAATACGTAAAAATAATCCCAAGTTCAAACGATTTGAAATCTCTCTTGAAAACTATTCACTAATGCGCCATCACCTGCAAATTGGCAGGGCGGATACATTGGATGTCATTTTTGATGGCATTGCTGAAAATACTCATTTAACAGACCTTTGTGTCACCCAACTGAGTCATGATTTCCGGGAAAGCGATTTTAAAAAGACAGTGTCAGTCCTTGATGAAAAATTGGGACAGGTATTGGCTAAGAATGCCTCGATTAAAACCCTGAAAATACCCAATGGATTTTCCAATATTAAGAACATTCTTGAAGGCTTAACGCACCGCAAGACCCCATTAGAATATTTGGACTTAGAAAGTAATCACTTAGACGATAAGGGCATGAAAGATCTGGCCAACTATATTGAAAGCATTGATTCCCCTCTCAAACTAAATCTTGTGGGGGCATTATATCAAGTTAGTTATGATCTATATATGGCTTTAAAAAAGAATTTAAATGTCAAACCGCGAATGCGCACTTCTCAGTTGCCAGTGTCAGAGCCACCTAAGCATTTTGATATGGTGAAAGAAAGATATTTTTAGGTTCATTTATCTAATAATTGTGTCAACAGTCGTTCATGAATATTATCAAACCCACCATTGGACATAATGATTACAAGGTCATTGGCCTGTGCAGTTTTTAAAATAAACGCAATGATTTGATCAGTTGTTTCAAAAAAATAGGCCTGTTGGCCTTTTTGATTTAAATCATTCACCAATTCTTGTGATGAAAACCGATCATTTTCAGCAATTTTGTCCAAAAGCGGGGCCTTCCTGACACAAACAATATCGGCTGGCCCAAAAGCATCTGGATAAATATTTTGAAAAACCCGGCGTCGGCTGGAGTTGGTTCGGGGTTCAAAAACAGCAATGATCCGGCCATTGGGATAAAATGGTTTGACCGCGGACAGCGTTTCAAGAACTGCTGTGGGATGATGGGCAAAATCATCCATTACAGTGATACCATTTACTACACCGCGAATCTCCTGCCGGCGTTTGATCCCCTTGAAACTTATAAGTCCCTGGGCAATATCAGGTATTGAAATACCTGCATTAGATGCTACCGCAATCACAGATAGAATATTACACAGATTATGTTGCCCCATTAATGGTGTTTTAAACCGATGAATAAATTGATTGTTGCGGTAAGTATCAAATTGGGTCCAGGGGGGGGCAATCTCAATGGATTGTATTTGCCACATGGTATTTTTGCCGCCATAGGTTTCACAAGAACAAGGGCAGTCTGAAATTAACTCTTGAACATTTTTGTTTGCCCCATATGCAACCAGAGTGCTGTCTTGTGATAATCCTTGGACTAGTCTTGCAAATGATTCTTTTACATGTGAGAGATCTCTGTATATGTCAGCATGATCAAACTCAATACCGGTCAAAATGGTCTGTGATGGTTGATAGTGAAGAAATTTTGGGGATTTATCAAAAAAAGCGGTGTCATATTCATCACCTTCAATTACCATGTATTGTCCCTGTCCAATGCGATAATTGCTTGAAAAATTTTGAACAATGCCGCCAATAAAATATGATGGATCCTGTTGTGCAGTATATAAAATCCATGCCAGGAGTGAAGCTGTGGTTGTCTTGCCATGCGTGCCAGTAACAAGCAAAATCTTTCGATTGCCAAAAAAATGCTGAATCGCCTGGGGCATGGAACAACATGGCAGGTTATTGTCACACATTCTTTTTACCTGGGGATTGTTTCTGGAAACTGTATTTCCTACAATAATCAGATCCGGTGAGTTATCCAGATGTTCTGGTAAAAATCCTTGTAATACAGGTATGCCCTTATCGGCCAGGAATGTACTCATGGGCGGGTATACATTTTGGTCTGAACCTGAAACATTCAATCCCAAATCCCTAAGCATGCAGGCAAGCGCACCCATTCCTGTGCCACAAATGGCAATCATATGAACATTTTGAATTTTTTTTGGAATGAAATTATTTAACATACTAACGAGATACCGCGCTTTCTTTAATAATTCGCCATTCCTGACCTGTTTTCTTAAACAGAATTAACTTTTTGGACTGATCTTCATAATTATCTGATGAATAAAACTGATCAAAGGTAACACGCGCAAGTGCACAGGTGACAAATGTTATCTGTGGGTTAGCAATTGTAACATTTATATATTTTTTGTTAAGCCGCCTTTTTCGTTGACGCTCCCAACTTTTTCGGCTCATATTTGTGGGCAATTTGAAATCTGGCGCGTACATGGATAAATAGCCTTTAATATCCCGACGAGACCAAACAGAGGCCCATGTTTTTAAGGACTTGACAATGGCTTTTTCTTCAATCTCTTTCAGCTCAGGATGATTATTCCACGTGCTGCACGGGCTGTTTTCTGTTTTGACTGAATCCATGTGTGAGACCATGGATTTTTTGGGTTTTTCTTCAGTCTTGGAAATTTTTTGAACTTCTTCCTGAATCACGTTTTGAACCATTTTTTGTGCTTCTGCGCGGGCGATGTTTTCTGCTTGAATTCTTTGTGGAACAGATGCCGGAGGATTGTGAATGGGTGATGGTTGTTTGGGAATTGATCCCCGAATCTGAGAGGGCTCCTTTTTTCGGTATGCTTCCTGGTTGCTTGCAGCAATTTTTTTGGGATTCCCCTGCATAATTGGTAAATTATTAATATGGTTCAGCTTTTTGTGAATTGACTTTTTCTCTGGATCCAGTTGTAAGGCTTTTTCGTAGGATTGGCGGGCGATATTCATATAAATATCCCCTAAATTTTCGTGGGCTTTGGTATATCCAGGATATATTTCAATGGCTTTTTGTAAGGCATCTCTGGCGTGATAATAATCACCCTTAACAGCATAGGATACAGCAAGATTATTATAAAGTTCTGGTTTTAAAGGATATTCTTGCGTCAGCAATTTAAAAACATCAATTGATTCATCAATTCGTCCAGACTCAAAAAGGATCAATCCTCTTAAAAATAGTGCTTCGGGTTGTTTTTCGTTTGCTCCTAAATATGTATCCACCTGTTGAAGTGCTTCTTTGAGCTGGCGTTTTTCCAACAAATTACGAATGTGATCCAATGTTGAATCTGCCAATGTTAAGGTGGGGATTAAAAAAATTCCAATTACGATGCATACAAGTTTTAGTCTATACATTAAATCCTCCATCAACTTGATTCTATTGTTTCATAATTGACTTGTTGTATTCATGAAACAAATGGCGTTTAACAGCCAGTTCAAAATATATGGGTCGTTCAGTTGAAATATTTTGCCCATAACCGGCTAATGATAAATTTTTTTTTTTAGTACAATGGTATACGCTTGTCAATTAATAACTTAAAAATAATTTGAGTGTAACCCAAATAGACTGAATTCCAGGGACACGATCCTTATTTCTTGTTATAATATAAGATTTAATATGAAAAAATAAGGTCATGTCCCCGGAATTCAGTCTATTTGGGTTACACTCAAATTATTTATATAAACTGATTCAATATTGTTATTTCATAGGTAATCTAATGATAAAAGTTGTCTTTGATGATGGATCACTTTCAGCATGAATGGTGCCATCATGCATTTCTATAAGGTATCTGGATATGGCAAGGCTCAAGCCGAGGCCTTTTTGATGATGCATGACATCACGAACTGCAAACTCATTAAAAATTTTATCCATCCATTCTGGTTCAATGCCTTTTCCCTGGTCAGTTATTCGGACCTCACATGTGGCATCCACCTGAATAACTTCAATTGTAATTGTCGCACCAGCAGGTGAAAATTTGATCGCATTTTCAATCAAATAAATAAAAACTTTTGCCAGCAATCTCCAATCTGCATTAATTACAGTTTCGGTATTAACATTGAGCTGAATTTGAATATTTTTGGCATTGGCATCTTTTTGAACATTGTTTACTGATGATTTTAAATATGCATTCAATGAGTTATTGCTTTTTTCGAGCTGTAGTCCACTTTTGATATCACATAGCAAGGTTGTTTTTTTTACAAACTCAAGCAATCGGCGTCCACTTTCCTCAATTACCTGAATATAGGCCCTGGCTTCATCGCTCATGGATTCATCAGAGCGTAATAGCTCTGTTGAAAGCAGAATGCCATTCAAAGGGGTTCGGGTTTCATGTGAAAAAACCCGAAGGAGATCGCTTTTAATTTGATCCACTTCCTCGGAACGTTTTAGCCTGAGAAACACCTGAATTTTTGCTTCAAGTTCTTCATCAACAAATGGTTTAACAATATAATCATCAGCGCCAGCATCATATCCTTGCAAACGTTCTTCAAGCATGGATTTGCCAGAAACCAAAATGATTTTTAACAGATGATACCGATGATCTGCACGAATTCGGCGACACACTTCATAACCATCAATACCTGGCATCATAATGTCTAACAGCATTAGATCAGGATTGAATTCGGGCAATAGTCCAATTGCATCCTCCCCTGTTTCAGCGATTCTGACCAAATACCTTTCAGATAGAATTTCTTCAAGGATTTCCAGATTAAGAGGATCGTCATCAACCACAAGAATTTTAAATAAGTTTGATTTCATTTAATTATCCAAATTGGGTTGGTCGGATGGTGCTGTCAAGTATTGGGTGTGATGGATATGCAAATTATGGATATTATTTCAAGTGATTTTCACCTGATCTATCCACAACTAATAATAAATTGAACCATAAAATTGATATCAGATAATCACGACCAAAATTTATATCCGATATGACTCCCCAAGAGAAAAACCAAGTTCTAATGCTTGTTTATTCATATCAATAAACTCTGCCGGGATTCTTTTTTCCAAAACTTTCAAAATGGAGTCTGTTTTTACAACCTCTGTCAGGGCAATAACAGCACCCAACATGCAAATATTGAATACAATCGGTTTTTTGACCTCAGCCATCACAGTTTCATACATGGGCAGCTGTATCTGCCGGGCATCTGCTTTTTTATGTATTTTCACCAAATTGGGATCTGATAGGAGTGTGCCTCCAGGTCGAACGATGGGTGAAAATTTATGATAGGCTTCCTGGGTCAAGCAAACCAGAAAATTGGGTTGTGTTACTTTTGGAAAAAGGATGTCCTTATTATCAATAATGACATCAGATCGTGTCGCGCCACCACGTGCTTCAGGCCCATATGATTGCGCCTGAACAGCAATCAGGTTTTCATACAAAACAGCCGATTCGGCAAGTACGATTGCAGCGGTGATGACCCCCTGACCGCCAGAACCAGAAAATACAAAACGCATTCTGCTCATTTTATGTGCCTTTTTTTATTTTTTCTATCAATGAACTATACTCACTGCAATACTCAGGAAGCTCTTTTTGAACAAATACTCCACGCTCAATAAGATCTGGATTTTCCTGTTTTGCTTTTGAACCAATGGGTGTGGTATCTGTTTTATAAGTTTCCATCATTTGAATGGCATTTCCGATTTTGTTTCGACGTCCAAAATTGGTTGGACATTGAGACAATACCTCTACCACAGAAAAGCCATCATGCAAAATGGCTGATTTGATCATTTCAGTGAGTTGTTTGACATGATAGGTTGTTGTTCGTGCGACATATGATGCCCCCGAAGCTTTTGCCAGTTCGACAACATCAAAATCATGATCGATATTGGTGTAAGGTGCTGTTGTTGCCTTGTAACCATAGCCAGTCAAAGGTGAAAATTGACCACCTGTCATTCCATAGATTCGATTGTTCATAACAATTGCTGTCATGGCAATGTTTCTTCTTGCAGCATGGATAAAATGATTGCCGCCAATGGCCAGTGCATCGCCATCACCCATTGGAACAATGACATTTAATTCTGGAAGGCTCATTTTAACGCCTGTTGCAAATGCCAATGCCCGACCATGAAGTGTATGGAGGGTATGAAAATCAACATAACCCGATATTCTGGCGGAACAGCCAATACCAGAAACAATGACGATTTCATTTCTGCTGAACCCCAATGATGCAATAGCGCGCAGCATCGCATTCAAAACAATTCCATGTCCGCATCCCTGACACCAGATATGGGGAAAAAAACGTTCGCGAATATATTTTTTTACTGACATATGTTAAACCCCTCTCCCCTGAATAACTCGCAAAACATTTCGGATATCCGTTGGGGAAATAAAGACACCATCAATTCGATTACATAAAAACACACGTTCGGGATGAACTGCACTCATTTTTACCAGATGAACCAGTTGTCCCATATTTTGCTCCACAACAAGAATGTATGCGGCATCAGCACATCGATTCCGAATGATATGAACTGGAAATGGCCATATGGTCTGAAGTTCTATCAGTCCTAGTTTTTCCCCGCGTTTTCTGCGATTTTCCACCACATGAAGTGCTGAACGCGTGGAACAGCCAAAAGACACCAGAACAATGCTGGCATCATCCATATAATACTCTTTGTGTCGCGTAATTTCATGAATATTATTGTTAATCTTGTCCACCAGGTGATGCATCAACCCACCCACAATATCGGGATTGTTTGTTGGAAATCCCCACATGTCATGTGCAAGACCAGTGACATTGTATCGATGAACCCCGCCAAAGTCTGACATGGGAAGCCGGCCATCTTCACGCGGCAGATATGGATGATAATCAATGCCCTCTTTAAAATCGGTTTTTAGACGTTCCACCAGTGGCAGCTCGCCAGGTTCAGGAATGAATACCCGCTCTCGCATATGGCCGATCACTTCATCCAATAACAAAATAACAGGTGTACGATAGGTTTCAGCCAGGTTGAAGGCATCAACAGTGATCTCAAACAGGTCCTGATGATTGGATGCTGACATGGCAATAATTGCATGATCACCATGTGTGCCCCACTGCGCCTGAAAAACATCACTTTGGGACACATTTGTGGGGAGTCCTGTTGATGGTCCCCCACGTTGAACATTCACAATCACGCAGGGTAGTTCCGCCATAATCGCATAACCCAGCCCTTCCTGCATCAGGGAAAAACCCGGGCCGCTGGTGGCTGTCATGACTTTTTGTCCGGTTAAAGACGCACCGATTATTGCGCATATGGACGCGATCTCATCTTCCATTTGAATGAATGTGGCATTCCTTTGAGGGAGTTTTCTGGCAAGATGCTCAGCGATTTCTGTTGATGGTGTAATGGGATAACCGGCATAAAACGTCAGCCCTGCATATAAGGCAGCCTCAACACAGACTTCATTGCCCTGAATAAATTTAATATTTTGCGTCATGGTTTTCCTTTTTTCAAAATAAGGCTCAAAGGGTTCTGTAACCCTGTGGCTTATTTTATGGCTTCAGTTAATACTTCAATGGCTAAGTCCGGGCATCTGAGTTCACACATTCGACAGGCAATACATTTTTCCGGATGTGCGACAAAGACTTTTTCTTTATCATTCAACGCCAAAACTTGTTTGGGACAGTAATGAACACAAATGCCACATCCTTTACACCATTCTTCTTGTATTTCATGTGCTTTATATTTAGCTTTTGCCATTACGTTACTCTTTTTTAATGTTTTGGAAAATTTTTAAAAAAACAGTTTTTTTAAAAAATTTTCTTTAAGGTTCTTTAACTAACCGCAAACCAATATAATTTGCAGCTTTATTCTCCAGAAAATAATCTCTGTTCGCCGACCGCGCCAGTCGGGGATAATGTGTCCAACTGCCGCCGCGAACCACATAACCGGGGCCTTCTCCCATGTAAATCGGATCTTTTTCTGCATGTTTGTCATAGGCATTTTTGTGATAAATGTCCATACACCATTCATAAACATTGCCATGCATATCGTATAGATTCCATGCATTGGGTTTTTTTAATCCCACTGGATGAGGTCCGCGAGAAATGCATTTATACTCATTTTTTGGCCATCGTGTTGCAGATTCAATGCAATTGTTTTTGATATACCAACCCACCTCATCCAATTCCGCTGAATCACCTTTGGCATTGACTGTCATAATGCCAAAGTACAATGGAGTTTGTGTACCTCCTCGACATGCAAATTCCCATTCAGCTTCAGTGGGTAATCGATACGTATCAGTGTTTTCAAGCTTGTTTAGTTTATCAACAAACAGTAAACATGTTTCATAAGCCACATTTTCAACCGGGCAATCGCTGCCACAATTCCAGAAAGATGCGGGATTTTCACCCATGACCTGTTTCCATTGTCCCTGTGTGACTTCTGTTTGACCCATATAAAATGGTCGTGTGATTGTCACCCGATGTTGTTTTTCATCAGCATCGCGTTTGGCTTCAGCCTCCGGACTGCCCATCATATAACTGTCAGGGTAAATAAGAATGAGTTTCATACCAATACTGTTTTCTATTTCCTGTGCAATTTCCGGCATTTTTTCCAGATGAATGTCTAAATAAACATCTTCATTACCATTTACATCAACTTTCTGATAATGGGGTTCATAGCCACGATACTTGACCTCAAGGTCATAGGATCCAGATTCTAAGGGTATCCCCTGGTAAAAATTTTTGGGCACACCTTTAATGGAGATATCTGCATTATCCGGCTGTGTATGGATAAACATCATGCTTTTGGGGGTTTTCACCCGATTCATGATAACATCCAGGTTATAATGATAATGATACTGAACGTCGAGCCATATGGAATATGACAGATATTCTTTTTGTTTCACCCAGAGACGATATTTATCAGGTGCAACTGGAAATTTATCCATCGGCGTTGAACCTATTTTCCAGCCATTCAAATAAACATCAGAAGGGATATTTGATGAAACAGAAAGGTAAGATTCAAAATTCTCGCTGATTATCTCCTTACGAATCTGACCATTACTGGACACTTGAAAAACAAAATCCCCCATACCCACAAGCTTGCCATAACGCGGGGTCTGGTCATATCCAGAGTTGATAACCATTTCATTGGCATAGATTGATAACTCGGTGGCAGTGACATATTGGTCATCATTTAAATCAGCCTGCCCGGTAATAGCCCTGACAAAGGCGTCAACAAAAATGCTTTTTTGGGGGCGCCTGTTGCCATCAATCCCTGCTATGATGAACTGCTGCACAGGCATCAGAGTGACAGACGATATATCATTAGGTAGGGTCGTCTTGGCCCGACGATTGAATACATTGTTTGAAAAGCAGGCATCAAACAATAATAATACATGATGTGAGGTAAGATTTTTGGCCCACTTAATAATGTCCGAAACCGGCAAGGCTGTTTTCATCAACTGTGATGTTTTTGCAATGGGATTGGGGGCATCAGTTGGGATCAAATAGGCTTCTTGATTTTTTTTGTTGGTATAACCATGACCTGAAAAAAAGAGCAGTAGACGCATTTTTGTTTGCCGATCTTCCTTTTGAAAAAAAGCTTTGATCTGCTCTTTTAAAACCTGCCCTGTTGGATTCATGAGATGGTTCAAATGAAAATGCTCTTGCATTAAAATGGATTCAATCTGGTGAATTTCTTCAGGAACATTATCCAAATCCTGCCAATAGCCAGTATAATCTTGCACACCGATCAGCAATGCATAACTCTCATGGTAGGCACCGACTCGATTGGCATGCAAGTCCTTAATTTCAAAAGATGTTGCATGAACTGCAGAAAGAGCCACGATCCATGAAAGGCTCGCAGCTCCCAGTGCTGTTATGATGGAAAACAAAGTCAAACTGATATATTTCCTGATATTGGATATAATCTGTTGACTTAGGCTTCGCAGATTCTTTGTCTGAGTTTTCCCGAACATTTGAATGTTACAACTTTTCTCGCTTTTAAGGTCATTGGGTTGCCGGTAGCAGGATTCCTGCCTTTTCGGGCATTTTTGGTTTTAATGCAAAATTTCCCAAAACCGGAAATTAGAACATCTTCACCAGCTTCCAGGGTTTTTTTCATAATTTCCAATAATGATTCAACGAGTGTGACCGAATCTTTCTTGGTAAATCCAACCTCTTTGCTGATGGACGTAACAATGTTGTTTTTCGTAAGTGTCATTATATCCTCCTAAATGATTGTTAAATGCAACAGTCTTTAGCCATGAAAGTCGTTATTTAAAATTTTATTTCATTTGTTTTTAAAATTCGTATAAGAAATTCAAAAGCTTAACGTCTGTTGCATCATAAAAAATAATTGGCTTTCTCTACATCTGCTTTGTGCAATGTAAATGCCATCTATTAATAATAGACAAAAAATTTTGGATTTTCTGACACTTAAAATGAAAAAAAATGAAAAAAAATGAAAAAAATTTTTTTTCTTGTTGAATCAATGGAAATTTATTAAAGATCAATCAAATTAAATATATTTTAAATCATAGACATAAATCTTAAAAAATTCAAGCTTTTTTTATAGATAAAATAATAATATTTTTAATGACCATAGTCAAAGTCGGTAATAAATATGAATCACAACAAAGTAATAATTAATCTTCAAGCAATTGCGAGTAACTATAAGTTATTACAAGACTGGGCTGGTAATGAAGTGCGGTTGATGGCGGTCATTAAATCTGATGCCTATGGACATGGTATGCTTGAGGTGGCCAAAGCGGTGGCGCAAATGGGATGTCAACAGTTTGCTGTGTTTGATACATCGGAAGGCCTGTTGTTGCGGGACAATGGTTTTGATCAACCCACACTGATTTTGAAAGGACTGGACATTCAAGATATGAATCAAGCAATTGACCAGAATTTAATATCGGTTTTATATCGAAAAGATATGGCCCAATACCTTTCTAACGCTGCCCTCAATCAGGGAAAGCAAGCAAAAGTCCAAATCAAAGTGGATACCGGAATGAACCGATTGGGCATATTCCCAAATGATCTGGATGCATTCATGCAAGCCATTCAACAAATGCCTGGGCTGCAACTAAATGGTTTTATTTCACATTTTTCAGTCGCCGACCAACCAGACAATGCTTATACACACAGGCAAATGAAACTATTTCAAGAAGCCATCGCACCATACGCACATTTGACCAACCATATTGCAAATAGTGCTGGTATTATTAATCGTAAAGGCCTGGATTATCCCATAGCCAGAGCAGGTATTGCAATTTATGGCTCTTCACCGGATCCTCAATGGATATCTACAGATCAGCTTGAACCTGGGATGACATTTCAGTCTGAAGTGATCTATGTTAAAACTGTTGCGACAGGTGAAACAATCAGCTATGGTCGTACTTTTCAAACAAAGAAGCCTTCACGTGTGGCAACAATTCCAGTGGGTTATGCCGATGGCTACAATCGTCAGCTATCTAACAAAGCATTTGTGTTGATTCATGGTCAGCGTGTACCTGTGATTGGACGTGTTTGTATGAATCTGACTATGGTGGATGTCACCGAGATTGAAAATGTCGGTTGTGGTGATCCGGTAATCTTAATGGGAAAACAAGGCAATGATTGCATTACAGCCGATGAACTGGCATCCTATGCAGACACAATAAGCTATGAAATTATGTGTTGTCTGGGGATAAGGAACAAAAGAGTCTATAGGACGTGTAGGGGCGAACCTCATAGCCGTCAGGCTAAGGCAAACTCGCTCTGATGCTCGTTCCCAGGGAACGTGTTCTTGGCGGCTCTGCCGCCTGTTCAGTTCGTAGGTGGCAGAGCCACCTCGGAAAACGTTCCCAGGCAGAGCCTGGGAACGAGCATCGGAGAGAGTTTGCCTTAACCTGACGGCTATGGGGCGAACCTTAAGTTCACCCTCCAGGCAATAACCGGAATCAAACCTATGGGACATAGGTTCGTTTCTGGCAATTGTTCGGAGGGTAAACATAAAGTTCGCCCCTACATTGGCTTTGCTCATAGGTTTGATTTCGGTTTAACCGGCAATTTGGGTTACACTTAGTCAAAAAAAAACAAAATCGACAAAATGGACAACAAAAAAGGGGGGGATTGCAATTGTTGACTCACGATTTGGAAAATAATATCAATTATTTGAAAGCACATATTCAGTCCGACCGATTGGCCACATGCTTTTTAGATTTAATCAAAATCAACAGCATATCAAGGAATGAAAATCAATTATGTCACGCCATTCAAGATATAATGAAAACACTTGAAGGTGACATTATCATTGATAATGCCGGTGAAAAAATTGATGGCAACTCGGGGAATTTGATCGTTCGCTTTCCAGGCGTTGCATCCGGGCCTGCACTGATGTTTTGTGCGCACATGGATACAGTTGAACCTGGAGAGAATGTTCAGCCGGTTGTCAAAAATGGTGTGTTCAAAAGTGATGGCACAACCATTTTGGGTGGTGATGATAAAAGCGGAATTGCTGTGCTGATAGAATGTATGCGCATCCTTAAAGAACAGCGTGTCGCGCACGGCCCAATTGAATTGGTTTTTACTGTGGGGGAGGAAGTTGGCCTTTTGGGTGCTAAAAATTTACAATATGAGCATATCTCTGCGAAATATGGATATGTTCTGGATGTTAAAGATCCCGATATTATCATCACCCACGCCCCATCAACAATCAAGTTTGTGATTACAATCACTGGAAAAGATGCCCATTCTGGTTTAGAACCAGAAAAAGGCATTAACAGTATTCATCTGGCTTCAAAAGCTATCGCACAATTACCTGTGGGGCGTGTGGATCATGAAACCACATTAAACGTGGGGTTGATCGAAGGGGGAGTGGCCACAAATATTGTGCCCCGAACAGCGACTATTCAAGGTGAAGCCCGAAGTCATGATGATAACAAACTTAAATGTTTAACACAAAAAATAGTGGATACCTTTGAATCGATTATTCAGGAGTGTCCCAAATTTGAAGATCCTGACAATGGTCGCATACTACCAGACATTGAAATACAGATACTTGAAGAGTTTCAGGCTACCCGAATTTCAGATGATCATCCTGTCGTTCAAATTGCGCGTGAAGCAGCATCATGCTTGAATCGTCATCTTAACGTGTCCCATTCTGGCGGGGCCTCTGATGCCAATATTTTTTATCAAAATGGCATCATTACTGGCGTTTTAGGCACCGGTATGACAGATATCCATACTGTTAATGAATCTATCCAATTGAATGATATGTTTAGAACAGTAGAGCTGATCTTAACCATTATTCTCATTCATCATCAAAAACTTCAAAATGGTTCATTTTGCCAGCCCCAAACGTGAGAACCGGCTCCCAATACCAAATAGTAACAGTGAAACCAAAAGAATTCGTATCATTGATAGTATGCCATTGAGGTATGGCGGCATGAGCCATAATCTATAATGATGAGATTTATCCACTGGCCCATTCCAATTTAATTGAATGGATTGCCATTGCCATTGTGGAAGCCCTGGGCCTGTTTGAATGACAGCATCGTTTCTTTGCTGCATTGCTTTTCTTTGCTGCATTGCTTTTTGAGGAGATGCCTTCATTGAAATGTCAGATAATTGATGCTCAGTGGCGTAAGACCGCTTTTTTAAAACAGACTTTTCTGCCGCAGGCTGCAAAAAGGTGCGGTGCTGGCTGGCTATGGGATGATTTTTTTGTTCAAGTTGTGGGAATAATCCGGACTGAATTTGATATTTCATAAATGGTAGGACTAAAATACTGATCAATACAACTGCGCAAACAAACCATAGTCGCATCAATGATCGGATTCGACCCTCAGGGGCTACTGTCAGCAAGGCAATCACAGCCAATAAATGCAACCATGACATATGAGGCGCTGAGGGTTCATGAAAAGTCAATATCATGGTGATCAATGCCAGAACTGACCATTGAATGTTCAGCAAATGATATATGGCCATCACAATTAACAGTGCCAAAAAAAAATCAAGCAATCGCCATCGGCCAAGCCATGATCCTGTTACAGTATCCACGCCTGAAGCTGCTAACAAACGCCATCCCGGGGGAAGATTTAAGTGGGCACAAACATTATTCATGGAATGATCCCAACCAATTGCGGGCAATTGAGAGATACTGTTAGAGTATCGGGAATCGGCTGTTAAATCAAGATGACCGGTTCGGATTTCGATACCAGACTGATTCTCGAATTCAGTCAACAATTGATCTCTTCCAGAAACAGATGCCCGCCCTAATTTAATGAGTGGCGTCATGTTCAGCCGCCAATTTTTGTTGATTGTTCCATTGATTTTATCATGAATGGTATATCCATTGCCATCAAAGTCCAGCCATAGGGAGCGCTGTATAGATAATTGATCGGGAGGTGGTTCTGGATCTCCGCGGTGTTGTTCCTGAAATGTAACCGGTTGATTGGCTTTCACACGATAGGCAGGATAGCTTTGCCATTCAAGAGGTACTCCAGAATTTTTTGGGTCAACGCCTTGTATGCCATTGAGTCTGATCATTCTCAAATGGGGTTGCGCATTGAAACTCCATATTTCACTTTCTTGGAGAAAAAAATTGGGTGTCAGGCGCTGAACAGATTCAGTAAATCGTGTGTTAATCTTAATAATCCATTCTCCGGTGCGAACATGTATTCGCAAATGCTTGTTTTGTTCTGGTTGAACAGGCAGTTTACTATCAATGGCCATAATCGTAGAGTTATCAGGTAAAACATTTTTTACACAAACTTCTCTGCTGCGACCTGATACAGACAACTGAAACCAATGGGTCATGAGCATGGGGATGTCATCGGTAAGTAGACGAAATATTTGAACATGCATCTGATCCCCTGATGGCTTTTTGACCTGGCCGGCAAAAAGCCATAATCGGTGATTTTTTGAAAAAAAAGGGTCGTGGATCGTTTTTCCATTTAACGTGAGGTCCAGCAGGCCCATATCGGGAGGAATAAATATGGACTCAGGTAAATTGTCATAAAGAAAGTTACCTGTTATTTCAAATGGTCCCTGGGGCAAAAAAACAGCCGGATTGTTATTTCTTGAGAGAATTACAAGGGGGGTCTTATGGTTTAAAACATTATCCGGCCAAAAATTATTTTGTCCGGGCAGATGTACCCATTGTTCTGCAAACACAATGCCTGTCATTTTAAAATGGCTTTTCTGGGCTGTAAGGTCAAGACTAAGATATGAAATCCATTGGCAATGGCGGTGTTGATCATTGTTAAAATCAAATGGGCACTGATAAGACGCTTTGTTGTGTAAAATCCATTCTTTCCAGGGCTTGAGTTCATCGGGCATATAGACCTGCAAATTTGCATGGGTCGTTGATGAATGAAAAATTATACTTAAAACAATAAAAAGATATTTTGCTTGATTCATCATTTCCATTTCGTCCATTTTTGATATGGGTTGTTTTACAAACTTCCCTATTATTGATATTGTTCGTTTTAAGGTAAATGGACTGTAGAGACGTCGCATGCTACTTCTCTACGCGGTCCTTTCTTTGTGTTACGATCTATGAAATGAGGATGTTATTTTTAAAGTATTCCTAAAAAAGATTGCTGAAATAATTATTCTATATTACTATAATTTCAGATGATCAAGTTTTTTTTTGCTAAAGGCCGTGCCCCATAGCCGTCAGGTTAAGGCAAACTCGCTCCAGTGCTCGTTCCCAGGCTCTGCCTGGGAACGTGTTCTTGGCGGCTCTGCCGCCTGTTCAGTTCGTAGGTGGCAGA
>Ga0272440_1001147_pt1 | contig 22009 bp, 19 predicted proteins | sample SSMMMBAug17_FD_192440 | JGI IMG/M metagenome (GOLD analysis project Ga0272440, IMG submission 192440) | Marine sediment archaeal communities from Little Sippewissett salt marsh, Falmouth, MA, United States - SSM-MMB-Aug17 | ecosystem: Environmental > Aquatic > Marine > Wetlands > Sediment ...
TTAAAAAAGATGTCAAACTTGTTGAGATGGGGAGTCATGACAGGGTAGTTCAAGCTGTTCTTGATGAAAAAGTAGATGTTGGTTTTATTCGTACAGGTATTATAGAAGAGCTTGTAGAGTTCGGTGTCATTAAAGAAAGTGCTTTAAAGGTTTTAAACAAGCAAAAAAGCGACTACTTTCCCATAGACTTTTCTACTGTTTTGTATCCTGAGTGGGCCGTGGTTGCCGCACAGCGTTTAGATGTTGATGTTATCTCAAGAGTTGCTGTAGCACTCTACCGGTATGTTGGAGAGCAAAAAGGTAATAATGTCATAGTTGGGTTTACTATTCCTGGAGATTATGCGACTATAGATAGACTTGCAAGATCACTTCGTATTCCTCCTTATGAGAAACTTCCTGAGTTTACATCAAAAGATATCTTTGTAAAGTATGGACAAAACATTTTTGCCATAGCATTTGTAACAGCGCTTTTCATATTTACAATACTTTTCTTATATAAAAGATCACTTCGTGAAAAAGCTTATGTAAAATCAATTCTCAATGCAGCTCCAAATCCCATCATTATCAGAGATGAACATAAAATTGTAAGTGCCAATACTGCTTTTTTAGAGCTTGTGAGGTACAACTCTTTAGAGCAGTTTAATGAAGAGCATAACTGCATAGCTGAGTTTTTTGAAGATGGTGAAACAGATGAATACTTACGTAAGCAGATGTATGAGAAGAGTTGGATAGAGTATATTTTAGAAAACCCACAGAGTGAGCTAAAAGCAAAAGTTAATATTGCCGAAAAGGTAAAACTCTACAGAGTTAAAGCCTCTTTGTTAGAATCAAAGAGAGACTTTTATAGAGTTATAATTACTTTTGATGACATCTCAATGCTAGTAAATCAACTCACAACAGACTCTTTGACAAAAATACCAAACAAAATGCACTTTGATTTGATGTTTAAGTATGCACTAAATATTCATAAGCGTGAAGATAAGCCTCTAAGTCTCATATTTTTTGATATTGACTACTTTAAAAAAGTTAATGACATTTATGGACACTTAGTAGGGGACAAGGTACTCTATAATGTGGCACAATTGGTAAAACGCTGCTTACGTAAGAGTGACACTGTGGCTCGTTGGGGTGGTGAAGAGTTCGTTGTACTGTTACCAAACACCTCACTTCAAGATGCACAAAGGGTTGCTGAGACCCTTCGAGAAAGTATAGAGAAAAAAGTTTTTGAAGATGTTGGGCATCTTACAAGCTCTTTTGGTGTCTCCCAGCTCAAAGAGAGTGAAAAAAGCAGTGAATTTTTAGAGAGAGTTGACAAACTTCTCTACGCAGCTAAAGCAAATGGACGAAATATAGTCGTCTCAGAATAGTGTTACAAAAATCTACATTTTTTTAAAATATAATCTTTTTCTATCAAAATAGCATCTTTGCTATGTTCATGCTACGTTACTCATTTACTATTCAAAGTACATACTTAAAGGGAGATGTAAATGAAAAAAATAGTATTGAGTGTAGCAACACTTAGTTTAGTGGTTTCAGCAAACGCAGCTGAAGACTTAAGCACAATGTTTTCAGAAGGGAAAGCAAGCGGACAGATTAGAGAGTTTTCTGTTGACCGTGAGTATCAAGGAACTGCGGGAAACACAACACACAGACGTGGTAATGCCATCGGTGGGCATTTAAAGTTTGAAACTGCAGACTACAAAGGTTTAAGTTTCGCTACTGCGTTTTATACAACAAATGGCTTCTTGAACGATACTGATTACACAAATGAAAGTAAAGTGGATGCAACATTATTTGGTCCAGGTAATGAGAACTTAAGTTTTGTTGGTGAAGTTTACTTCAACTATAAGTACGATAAAACAAACTTTAGAGCTGGTCGTCAGACTTTAGAGACACCAATGGCTGGTGGAGATGATGCCCGTATGATTCGCAACCTTTTTGAAGCATATATGTTAACAAATACAAGTTTTGATGGTGTAACACTTACTGCTGGACATATTCAAGGTTTCTCACAAGGTACTTTTGGTCGTGTGTATGCAGGTTATAACAATATTATAGATGCCGGTGGTAGTGTTGCGTCTGCACAGGCTAACGGACTTCTAGCTGTAACTGGTGGTTACTCTTATGTAGATACAAAAAATCAAGTTGGTAATTTTGTAAATATGGGTAAATATGCAGTAGGGCAAAAAACTGATGGTGTTTCAGTTGCTTCTGTTGTATATAAAGGTATTGAAAACCTTAAACTACAACTCTGGGACTACTATGCTTATGACTTAATGAATGTTATCTACGCTCAAGCTGATTATTCTTGGACGTGTATGTTTAATGAGAGTATTAAACCTTACGTAGCGGCACAGCTCATCAAAGAAGATAACGTAGGTAAAGATTTAGTTGGTGATGTAAACGGAATGTATTGGGGTGCAAAACTTGGTGCTAAAATTGAAAATTTTGATGCTTATGTAGCATACTCTCAAACATCTGAAAACTCTGCTGCTGAAGCTGCTGCTGGTGGAACTGCAAATGCCATTTTAACTCCATGGGGTGGTATGGCTGCATTTACTCAAGGTATGGTGACTCGTCACATGTACTTAGCTGGTACAAAAGCTTCAAAAGTTGCAGCGAGCTATAACTGGAAAGGTTTTGGACCAAACCTCTCAACTCTAGGGTACTACACTTCATTTGACATGCATGAGAACAGTGGCTATGGAATTGCTAGAACAGCAACTGAGGCTGGTTATGACATCATCTACTACCCTGAAGCTGTAAAAGGTCTTCAACTTAGAACTCGTGCGAACTTCCCAAGAACATTTTTTGAGAATTCATCAGGTACAACAGGCTGGAGTGAGTACAGACTCATCGTAAATTACAACTTCTAAAAAAGTTGTAAATCAAAACAAAGGAAAAACAATGGAAAAAGAACTTGTTGAAAAAATAAAAGCAAATCCTGATTATCAAACGCTTCTTCAAAGAAGAGGTGGTTTTGCTTTAAAACTTACTATCGCTATGTTAGTGGTCTATTTTGCATTCATCTTAACGATTGCATTTGACCCTGCACTTTTAGGTACTCGTCTCTCACCAGAGTCAGTAACTACAGTTGGAATCCCTGTTGGTATTTCAGTTATTGTTTTTGCTTTCATTCTAACAGGTATTTACACAAAACGTGCAAATGGTGAGTTTGATGATCTTACAAACAAAATTAAAGAATCAGTAAAGGATAACTAAGATGCTAAATAGAATATTTCTTTTCTTAATCCTTGGCTCAATAGCAGTTTTTGCTTCTGGAGCTATTGAGGGTGAAGTACAAAAGCAAGCGCTTAATGTCTCTGCTATTGTAATGTTTTTACTTTTCGTTGGTGCTACTTTAGGTATCACTTACTGGGCTGCTAAGCGTACAAAATCTGCAAAAGATTTCTATACTGCTGGTGGTGGAATCACAGGTTTTCAAAACGGTATGGCGATTGCGGGTGACTACATGTCTGCTGCCTCTTTTCTTGGTATTTCTGGTCTTGTTTACTTAAAAGGATATGATGGACTCATCTACTCTATCGGTTTTTTAGTTGGTTGGCCAATTATTCTTTTCATGATTGCAGAGCCTTTACGTAACCTTGGAAAGTACACATTTGCAGACGTTGCATCATACAGACTTCGTCAAACACCTATCCGTACTTTAGCGGCTTCTGGTTCTATTGCAACTGTTATTCTTTATCTTATTGCTCAAATGGTTGGTTCTGGAAAACTTATTCAACTTCTTTTTGGTCTTCAGTATGAAGTAGCAGTAATCCTTGTTGGTGTATTGATGATTCTTTACGTAACATTTGGTGGTATGCTTGCTACTACATGGGTACAGATTATTAAGGCGTTCTTACTACTTTCTGGTGCAACATTTATGGCAGTAGCTGTAATGGCTCACTATGACTTTAGTTTCTCTTCTCTCTTCTCACACGCTACTGAGCTTAAAGGTGAGGCTATTATGAGTCCTGGTGGATTGGTAAGTGATCCTATCTCAGCTATTTCACTTGCGGTAGCACTTATGTTTGGTACAGCTGGTCTACCACACATTCTTATGAGATTTTTTACAGTTGCAGATGCGAAAGAGGCTCGTAAGTCAGTTTTCTTTGCAACAGGTTTCATCGGGTACTTTTACATCCTTACATTCATCATCGGTTTTGGTGCGATTGTAATGGTTTTCCAAAACCCAGCGTATTTAGATGCAGCAAAAGCGGCTATTGATGGTGGTTCTCCAATTCTTGGCGGTAACAACATGGCAGCGATTCACTTAAGTCATGCAGTTGGTGGAGACTTCTTCTTAGGTTTCATCTCAGCAGTTGCATTTGCTACTATTTTAGCGGTTGTTTCAGGTCTTACACTTGCGGGTGCTTCGGCAATCTCTCATGACCTTTACGCTTCTGTTATTAAAAAAGGTGCAGTTGACTCACTAAAAGAGATGCAAGTTTCTAAAATGGCTACTGTTGTACTTGGTATAGTTGCTATTATCATGGGTATCGCATTTGAGAAACAAAACATTGCCTTTGTTGTTGGTCTTGCGTTTGCTATTGCAGCATCTGCTAACTTCCCGATTCTTTTCCTCTCTATGTATTGGAAAAAACTTACTACTCGTGGTGCAGTAATTGGTGGTTCACTTGGTCTTGCAACAGCCGTTTTACTTGTAATACTTGGTCCGATTGTATGGGTTCAAATTTTAGGAAATGCAGAAGCGATTTTCCCTTATAAATACCCAGCACTCTTCTCAGTGACTGTATCATTTGTAGCTATCTGGTTCTTCTCTATAACAGATAACTCACAAAATGCAAAAGATGAGCAAGAGGCTTTTGAAGCACAATATGTAAGAAGCCAAACTGGTATTGGTGCGGAGGGTGCATCTGAGCACTAGTTCTACATCATATAGAAGAGAGAAATCTCTTCTATGACACTTTATTGGAAACTATAACTTGAGTATTTTAGATCAAAGAAAACTCGTCGAGTCCATTCACCCCTTTGGGTTACTTAGTTCGGTCGAACTAGATAAACTCATGCAAAAAATTGACATAGCCTACTACACAAAAGACACCCTCCTAATTTCAAAATCAATTCCTTCCATAGCGTTTTATATCATCATCAAAGGTGCAGTAAATGAGTATATAGACGAAGAGTTACACAATGTTTACTCCCAAGGTGACAGTTTTGATGCTGATGCGCTTATTTATCATACAACCCAAAGCAGATTTGTAGTTGCCGAGGATCTCATCTGTTATGAGATTAAAAAAGAGGACTTTTTAGAGCTGATGCAAAACAAAAAGATACAGAGCTTTTTTCTCCAAGACTTTGTATCACGTCATCAGCACCTAAAAGAGTATGAAGCACAAAGTGAATTGACTCCATTTTTAATGTCGCGTGTTTCAGATATTTATCTACACACTGCCTGTGTTGTTGATGCACAAGAGAGCATTTTTTCTGCTTTAGAGAAAATGAAAGAGTTGAAGTCTCGTGTAATAGTAGTACAAGAGGAGGGTGCTAAGCACTCTATAGTTACAGACTCCAATCTTATAAACTCACTTGTACTTGGAAGTGTCTCAAAAGAGGAGTCTATAAGCTCCATTGCTACAAAAGGCATAGTCTCTATAGAGAAAAATGACTTTTTATTCAATGCACTCCTTTTAATGACTCACAACAGCGTTAAAAGAGTTGTTGTGACCCAAAGTGGTGCTATTGTTGGCATACTCGAGCAGATTGATCTACTCTCATACTTTGCAAATCATTCGCATCTTATAGCAGTGCAGATTGATAAGGCACGCAGTATTGAGGAGTTAGAGGATGTGCAGTCTGACTTACGTAACCTCATTTTAACACTTCATACAAAAGGTGTAAGGGTTCGCTACATTACCAAACTTGTCTCAACTCTTAATGAGAAGATGTATAAAAAACTCTACAACATGTTTGTTCCTCAAGAGTTACAAAACTCTGCTGCACTAATCCTAATGGGAAGCGAGGGCAGAGGCGAGCAGAGTATTAAGAGTGATCAAGATAATGCACTCATCATAGCTGATGGTGTAGATGTCACACTTTATGAAAAGCCTATGTTAGCGCTTAATGAAGCACTTTTAAAACTCGGTTTTCCAAAGTGCGATGGTAATGTTATGGTCAGTAACCCCTTTTGGCGTCAAGATACTAGAGGGTATAAAAACCTTATAGAGTCTTGGTTTACTACACTTAATGAAGAGAACCTGCAAAATATGAGTATCTTTTTAGATGCAAAGTGTGTTGCGGGTGAGAGTACACTTCTAGATGAGTTGCATGAGTTTTTATTTAGTGGTTTTTCTGTACGAAAAGATGTTTTGGCACACGCGGCAAAAGGACTTTTGAACTTTGATACTCCACTTTCACTTTTTTCAGGTTTTGTTCTAGAGAAGAGTCATAACAACGCTTTAGATATTAAAAAAGGTGGCATTTTTGCACTTGTTCACGGAGTTAGAATACTTGCTTTAGAACACAAAATAGCTGTGACAAATACTATTGAGCGCATAAAAGCACTCAACAATAAAAATGTCATCGATAAAGAGTTTGCTACAGAGCTTATTGAGAGTTTTGACACACTGCTGAGCATTCGTCTTAAAGCTATGCTTGATGCAGGTCAAGGCGCTAATGGAAACTACATAAATCCACAAAAGCTTGAAAAAAACCAAAGAGACCTGTTAAAAGATAGTTTTCGAGTTGTCAACAAGTTTAAGAAGTTTATGAGTTTTCATTTTCATCTTGAGATGGTGCGTTAATGTTCTCATTTTTGAAAGAGTTTGCCAAAAAAAGAGCACTTAAAAAACTTAAAGAGAGAGAGTTTGCTTTTTTATTTGAAAACATTGAAGATGAGTATGTTGTATTTGATACTGAAACGACAGGATTAAACCCGAAAGTTGATGAGATCCTCTCCATTGGGGCTGTAAAAGTTAAAAACAACAAAATACTTACATCGCAAACTTTTGAGTTTTATGTTAAAAATGAGAAAAAGATAAGCGCTAAAAGTATAGAGATTCATCACATACGACCGTGTGATTTAGAAAATGCAAGGAGTGCGAATGAGGTTATGAAAGATTTTTTACATTTTATAGGTGGAAGAACACTTGTTGGATACTATCTTGAGTTTGATATTGCCATGGTAAACAAGTATATCTTGCCAATTTTGGGTATAAAACTCCCAAACAAAACTATTGAAATATCAGAACTCTATTATGATGCACAAATAACAACCATTCCACAGGGTAACATCGACCTACGCTTTGATACCATACTTAAAAAGTGTGATATACCAAATATGGGCGTGCATAATGCTGTAAACGATGCGGTTATGAGCGCTATGGTTTTTCTAAAACTTAAAGGTGGTGCAAAATGAAACGTGTTGTTGTTATAGGTGGTGGCTATGGAGGCCTTCGTTGTATTGAAGGTTTAGCAAAATCACAAGATTTTGAAGTGGTTTTAGTTGATTTAAATCCATACCACTACCTGCAGACTGAGGCTTATGCCTACATCGCTGGTAAAAGTGATGTGTATGATATAGCCATAGATCTTGAGAGTTGGTGTGAGGGATTTGAGAGAGTCACTTTTGTTCAGATGGAAGTGACAAAAATAGACTTTAAAGCACAGAGTATTGCATCAGAGCATAAAAGCATTAGTTATGACTACTTAGTTGTAGCTGTTGGAGCAAGAACGAACTTTTTCTCATTTATAGATGGCTTACGTAAGTATAGTCACGGAGTGAAGTTTTTGAGTAAAGCTTATGATTTTAGAAAAGATTTTGAAGCAGTACTCTATGAAAAACTCAATGCTTCAAGCAGTGTCACAGGTCAGTCTATTAACATTGCCATAGGTGGTGCAGGACTTAGTGGTGTAGAGATTGCTGCGGAGATGGCACATACGCTGAATGAGTATGAAAAAACCATAGGAAAACGTGCACAAGAGGTCAATGTTTATCTCATAGATGCTAGCGAGACGATCCTACCGGGCAATAGCAAATATGTCATTGAAAATACACAAAAAAGACTCAAAAAAATAGGTGTAAAGATATTGACAAATGCTTTTATCTCAGAAGTAAAAGAGCATACCATCTGTTTTAAAGATGGAAGCGAACTGGAGTACCATTTTATGGTCTTTACCGGTGGTATTAAAGCGGCTCCGCTTACTGAGACCATAGATGCTCCTAAAAATAGAATAGGACAGCTTATCGTAAGTGAAGAGTTGCAGATAGCAGAGTATACAAACGCTTTTGCCATAGGCGATTGTATTGAGATAAAAGATAAAAATGAGAAGCTATTGCCTCCAACAGCGCAGATGGCTGAGAGAAGTGCTGAATACGTCTCAGCGCACATAAAAGCACAAGAGAGAGGCGAGACTCCAAAAGCTTTTGATGCCGCAGTAATGGGTCTCTTTGTGGCTCTTGGTGGGAGTTATGCAGTAGGCGAGATGTTTGGCTTTATAAAAGTGAGTGGCTACAAGGCATATCTACTCAAAAAAGCCATAACGTATGCCTACTACTTTGGACTCAAACTCAGAATAAATACAGGCTATAAAAACAGAAAAAATATCCTGTAACTAGGCTGCCAAGATTAGTTTTTCTTGGCTATAATCTTATACTTTAGTAAGAGTACATTTAAATTTATTAAAAGGAAAATATATGTCAAAAACAGAACTACAAGCGGTATATAACCCAAACAGAGAATTTGCTAAGAATGCAAGAATTAAAAATATGTGTGAATATAATGAACTTCAAGAGTGTGCAAAAGCAGACTATGAAGGTTTTTGGGGTGAAATGGCAAAAGAGAAAATCGACTGGATTGAACCTTTTACAAATGTACTTGATGAATCAAAAGCCCCTTTTGTAAAGTGGTTTGATGGAGGAAAGCTTAACGTTGCAGCACAATGTATTGACCGTCATTTAGAGTCTCGTAAAAATAAAGCAGCGATTATTTTTGAAGGCGATAGAGGCGATGTGCAAACAATTACTTATCTTGACCTTTATAAACATGTAAATAGACTTGCAAACCTTTTAAAAGAGGATTTTGGTGTTAAAAAGGGTGACCGTGTTGTTATCTATATGCCTATGATTCCTGAAGCTGCTTACGCGATGCTTGCCTGTGCAAGAATAGGTGCTATTCACTCTATCGTTTTTGGTGGATTCTCATCTGAAGCACTAAGAGATAGAATCGAAGATGCAGAGGCAAAAGTAGTTATTACTGCTGATGGTGCATACAGAAAAACAAAACCTTATATGCTCAAGCCTGTTGTGGATGCAGCTATTGAAGGGAAAACTCCAGTTGAGAAAGTGCTTGTAGTTGAGAGAAACAACGAAGATGTTACTTGGGTTGCAGGTCGTGATTACTCTTACAATGAACTTATTAAAGATAAGTCTGCAGTATGTGAGGCAGAAGTTATGGAGAGTGAAGATCCACTTTTCCTACTTTACACTTCGGGTTCAACTGGTAAGCCAAAAGGTGTGCAACACAACTCTGCTGGGTATATTCTTTGGGCTCAAATGACTATGGAGTGGGTATTTGACGTAAAAGAGAATGACACTTACTGGTGTACTGCCGATGTTGGTTGGATTACAGGGCATACGTACATCGTATATGGTCCACTTGCAATGGGTGCTACAACTGTAATGTTTGAAGGTGTTATTACTTATCCAGATGCTGGACGTCCTTGGGCAATGGTTGAAAACCATAGAATTAACCAGTTCTACACAGCACCAACTGCTATTCGTGTTCTTCACAAAACTGGTGAGGATGAGCCAAGCAAGTATGATATCTCTTCACTCAAAGTGCTTGGAACTGTTGGAGAGCCAATTGACCCACCAGCATGGAAATGGTACTACGAAGAGGTAGGACAAAGCAAATGTGCAATTGTAGATACATACTGGCAGACTGAAACAGGTGGACACATCGTATCTCCACTTCCAGGTGCAACGCCAATTAAACCTGCTTGTGCAACACTTCCACTTCCGGGAATTATGGCTGAGGTTCTTGACCCAGCAACGGGTGAGAGAGCAGAAGTTGGTGAGACTGGTTACATGTGTGTAACACGTCCTTGGCCTTCACAAATCCGTGGTGTTTGGGGCGATGAAGAGCGTTACATAAAATCTTACTATGGTGATGTAAAAAAAGATGGCAAGCCTGTTTACTTTACAGGTGACGGTGCTCGTTATGATGAAGATGGTTACATCACAATTACTGGTCGTACTGATGATGTTATTAACGTTTCAGGGCACAGAATGGGTACTGCAGAGGTTGAAGCAGCGATTAAAAAGCATGCAAATGTTGCTGAAGTAGCTGTTGTTGGAAAACCACATGAGCTTAAAGGTGAGGGCATCTTTGCATACATCGTTCTCAAATCAGATGAGGGTGTAGCTGATGAGGTAGCTGAAGTAAAAGCTATTAATGACATCATTAAAAAAGAGATTGGTAACATTGCAGTGTGTGATGACATGGTATTTGCTCCAGGTCTGCCAAAAACACGTTCTGGAAAAATTATGCGAAGAATCCTTCGCTCAATAGCTAAAGGCGAAGCAATTACACAAGACATTTCAACACTTGAAGATCCTTCAGTAGTTGCTAAAATCGAAGCGATGGTTAAAGGTTAAGAGCCTTTAGCTAGCTTTATTTATAGTTAGACTATAATTTCATAATTAACCTACAAAGAGAGTATTATGGAATTATGTGTCGCCCTTGACCTCCCTTCTGCACAAGAAAATTTAGACCTCGTAAACAAGATAAAAGAGCATGATGTTTGGTTAAAAGTAGGTCTTCGTACATACATACGTGATGGAGAGGCTTTTTTAAAAGCACTCAAATGCATTAACCCCAATTTTAAAATCTTTTTAGACCTCAAACTCTATGACATTCCAAACACAATGGCTGATGCTGCTGAGTCCATTATGGGACTAGGTGTTGATATGTTTAATGTTCATGCGAGTGCTGGTAAGCGTGCAATGAAAACTGTGATGGAGCGTTTAGAAAAGTATGAAAAACGTCCTTTGGTTTTAGCTGTGACTGCACTTACCTCTTTTAGTGAAGAGGAGTTTATTGAGGTGTATGAGAGTGGCATCGCAACTAAGGCTGATCAGTTTGCAAAAGATGCACAAGAGAGTGGACTTGATGGCGTTGTATGCTCTGCTTTTGAGAGTGAATCCATCAAAAACATTACATCAGCATCGTTTATGACACTTACTCCAGGCATAAGACCGTTTGGTGAAGATGCAGGGGATCAAAAACGTGTAGCAGACGTGGCATTTGCAAAGAGTGCAAATATAGACTTCATAGTTGTTGGTCGTCCAATTTATCAAGCGCAAAACCCCTCTGAAGTAGTAGCAAAAATCCTTGCTCAGTTTTAGAGGTTTTTAGCAATTCTCTTACGTAATGCTTCAAAGAGATCAAACTCTTTTGCAATCTTACGTAAGCTTCCATTTTTTTTCATAACATAGACACCACTAGAGTTTATGAAGTACTCAGCTTGTAAGTCACTTCTCTTACGTAAGGGTAGTATTTTAAAACTGAGATTATCAAGAATGAGTGGTGAGTCTCCAGCCTTTTGAAAATAGGCTAATACCATGTGCCGTGAGTTTTTAAACTTCTCAGTGACTATGGTTACGTAAAGCTTTTTTTCATCAAAGCCAAGTTTTATGAGTGAGTAGTACTTTATGAGTGCATAATCCTCACAATCTCCAAAACCTAGTGTTAAAAACTCTTTAGGTGTAGCCCAACTCTCCTCTTGGCCTTGTGTGACTATGTCGTACTGTGCTAGAAGTCCATTGAGGTAGAGATTGAGTTTTGTCAGTTGTTCCTCTTTAGAAACTCCTTGCAAATTTTGTAGCGTATCTGTGTAGTGATGAATACGATTATATGCTATGAGATTTTTGCTCTTGAGTAAAGAGAGCTCTTGTTGAGAAAATGTAGGGTATTGCTTAGAGAATAGTAAAGTGGAAAAAAGAATAAGAAAGAGAGTTTTCATAACTACATCCCAAGTGTTTTACGCATTTTAAGCTAAGTGTTATAAAATTCTTATTATAATCTCGTTCTTCAAACGGATAGATGGGTGAGCTGGCTGAAACCACATCCCTGCTAAGGATGCGTATGGGTAACTGTACCGAGGGTTCGAATCCCTCTCTGTCCACCACTTTTAAAGCCCTAAAATAGGGATTTAAATCACTTCCATAAAAATATCATTATTATAAAAAATTCTCAATTAGATTATCTCTAGTTTTACGTAACTTTTTTCTTTTTACAAGTTTGTTTATATAAAACAATACAAATAGGGTAGTAAAGATTGTGAAGATTATAATGAACCCCTCAAACATTCTACACTCCTTAGTTTAGAGTTTGAATGTCAACAAGTTCAACTCGCTCACAATCTTTTTTAAAGAGTTTTTTGTTTTTCGCATCCTCTTCTGCGAGTATCAATAGGTCTGCAAAATCGTTTTTAGAGACTTCAAATGTATGTACTTTTCTTTGTGTCTCTATGTGTATGAGTACTTCGCTCTTTGCAAAAACATCTAGGTTTCTACCACCTTTAACAAACTCAGACTTGATTGTCTTGAGAACTTTTTCATTCTGTAGTATTTCATTGAGACTTACTTCTTTTTGAATATCACTTTCACAGAGTATTTTGTAACTAACCACTATACTTCCTTCCATAGCGTTTTTCCTTCTAATTGTTTCTGGTTAATTACAATATACTCTAGAGAAAAAAATAGAGCTCTTTTTATTGCATAATGCAAAATATAGAGCAGATAAAGCTAAAAATTTGCTGTGATTGTTATATTTAAGCGAGAAAGAGGAGCACACCTAGTATTAAAATAACACCTAAGCTACTATATTCTAAATACTTTTTCAAATTGCCCTTACGTAAGGATGTTTTTTGACGGATGGAGACGCTTAGAAGTGCTGAGGCATATATGATGGTGCTCATACCTAGGCTCATAGTTAAAGCAGCTAGAAATCCTGCAAAGTATAGACCCAGCGAGAGTGCAAATATAAATATAGTCGTTGTCCCAGGACAGGGAATAATACCAGCTGAGACTATAAGCGCAAAGTCAGTTGAACTCTCTTCTACTGTACAACTTCCACATCCACAAGTAGATGGATGAGGTGTTTTACTAAAATTCATCAACACTGAGTTGTTTGCTGTAAGTTTATTCATCACTCTATACGCTCTGTACTTTTTGACTATGAGATAAAGTGCTATTGCTATGATGATAAGCGCAGATATTTTTGTTGTGAGTGTAACGCTATATTGCATAAACTGAGAAAGAAAACTGTTGACACCAAAGTAGATGATGAGCGTGAGTATAAACGCTGAAAAAGTGTGTACCACACCTATGGCTAGTGAGACAAAGAGTGCTTTTGTGTAGGAGCGCTCATTTGAGAGAAAGTAACTTGCTACAAGTGTTTTTCCATGTCCTGGTCCAAGAGCATGAATGAGACCATACACATAAGCAAAAAGGAGTAGTGTAAGGTATGTTAGAGGATTTGTCTCATCTTTGATGGATGTAAAAAGCTCTTTTACTTTGTTAAGACTCTCTATGAGAAGATTTTCTTGTTGTGATTTTCCTGTTGATGGTGCAAGTTTTTGTATCTCTTTAGTTTCGTTATCTTCTGTAGCTTTTGGAATTATTTCCTCTTTTTCATAAGAGTTGATAAGTGCTTTTTCTTTAAATACAAGAGAGGCACTAAAGAGATAGAGATTTGGTTCATAAGAAAACTCTTTGGAATTTAGTTCTACATCAGTAACTATGAAAGCAAAAAAGTTGTTTGGGTCATTGAAGCTAAGTGAGAGTAGGGCATTGTTTTGGATTTTTATGTTCTCATTTATGTCAAAAGTGAGTATGAGATTGTTATCTTGCATACTTATGACAAAGTTGGTAAATTTTAACTTACGTAAGACTGCCTCTACCTCTGCATTAGATGCAAATTTTAGTTGGGTTGCCATTGTAATTTCATCTGTGAGCAGATACTCTAGCATTGAGGTTTTTATCTCTTTAAGCTCATCTGTATCTAGTTGTGCGTTGTCGTTTTTGTCATACTGTAGTAGTAAAGTTTGTACAAAAGAGTCAGCAAAAATCCATCGTACATTTATACTCTTTAGTTTTGTTTTTTCAATGTTTAGCTTTAGTTGTACCTCTGCTGTAGGTGTCATAAGCTGGCAAGCAGCACATCCAAAGAGAAGACTTTGAAAGAGTAAAAAGAGAAGAAGTACTTTTTTCATCTACTCCTCCTCAGTAGTAAAAAAAGCATAAAAAATAGTGCTGAAGTTAAGATGATACTAGCACCTGATGTGAGGTTAAAAGTGTAAGAGAGCCAGAGTCCACTTAGGGTAAAAAAGGAGGCTAAAATCCCTGAGAGTAGCATCATTTTTAAAAGAGAAGCACAGAGCTCTTGGGCTATGTAAACAGGAATAGTAAGAAGTGCAATGACTAAAATAAGCCCTACAACTTTAATCGCAACGACGACACTAAGAGCTGCTAAAACAAGTATGAGTGCATAAAAAAACGGGACGTTAATGCCTGAGAGTGCTGCGTACTGACTATCATAAGAGACGGCCAAAATTTTTGGGTACCAAATAATAAGCACAAGCACAATGAGTGCAAGTAAAGAACCCATAAAGTAAAGGTCACTCTGCTCAACTGCCAATATAGAGCCAAAGAGATAACTCATTAAGTCTACATTGTAACCAGGTGTAAGGTCGACAAATATAATCCCAACAGCCATACCAACAGCCCAGATAAGACCGATGAAAGTGTCAAGCCGCTCTTTTTGTTTGAGTGTTACAAAAGCCATAATGAGTGCTGCAAGAACAGCAAAAATTGCAGTTCCAAGAAAGATAGGTAGAGAGAGAAACAGAGCAAGACCAATGCCTCCATATGCAGCATGGGCGATGCCTCCAGCTAAAAATACCATCCTGTTTACGACAACAAGTGAGCCAATAATTCCAGAAACCAAACTTACAAGAACTCCTGCAATAATGGCATTTTGAATGAACTGGTAGGAGAGTGCTTCTATCATCTACTCTCCTGCATCAACTCAAGGAGCTCTACTTCGCAGATGTGCTCTGCTGTAGTGTTGAGATTTTTTTTCATGGAGCTAAGGTCATGAAATGTGAGTTTTTTATTGATGTGTGCAACTTTATTTGCATACTGAATAACAATAGAGATATCATGACTTACAACAACAATAGTCATGGTCTCATTGAGTCTTTTTAAAAGCTCATATATCTGTTTTTGTCCACTTGGGTCTATGTTGGATGTCGGCTCATCAAGTAGGAGTAACTCTGGTTTGCTAAAGAGTGCTCTTGCTATCATTACACGCTGACGCTCTCCACCTGAGAGAGAGCCTATCTTTGCATGAGCATACGCTTGCATTCCAACCTCTTCTAAGACATGAAGTGCATCTGTTTTTGATTTGTTTTTTAAATCCCCCATCATTACAACGTCTATGGCTTGTATGGGAAAGTTTATGTTAATGTTTGTATCTTGGGGAACATAGGCAGTTTTTTGAGTAACAATATCTATGGATCCTTTTTTTGGCTTGTAGATTCCAAGGAGGAGCTTTAAAAGAGTCGACTTTCCTCCTCCATTTGGTCCTATTAGGGCAAAAAAATCTTTTTCATCTACTGTAAGGTTTACATCTTCTAAAATAAGTTCGTGTCCATACTCAAAGTAGAGTGATGTGACTTCAACAATAGTTTTATTTTTTTGCAATTGATTCAGCCATAAATATAAGGTTTTGCGACCACTTTGGGTTGAGTGGAGATATTTTCTTTACTGCTATTTTACTCTCTTGTGCAATAACTTTAGCACTTTTGTCTGAAAACTCTGGTTGTGTGAAGATAACTTGCACATTTTCATCTTTAGCCTCTTTTATGATTGCAATTATCTCTTTAGGTTTAGGGCTTTTTCCCTCTACTTCAACTGCAATTTGCTCTAAGTTATACTCTTTTGCAAAGTAGCCCCAAGATGGGTGAAAAACCATAAATGCAGTTTTTGGTTTGAGAGGTTTTAAAACAGTTTGTATCGCTGTGTCTGTTTGTGTAATTTCTTTAAGAAAATTGTGAAGATTTTGTTCATAACTACTTGCGTTTTTAGGGTCTAGTTTTATTAGTGTCTCAAAGATAGTTTGAGCCATAATTTTTACATTTGAGGGTGCAGTCCAAGTGTGTGGGTCACTCTGCTCCTCTTCATGGTGTTCATCTTCTTTATGGCTTTTATCGTCTTCATGATCGTGGTGATGGTGTAAAGAGGCTATTTTTTTTATACCTCTGCTCATGTCAATAAAATTTAACTCTGGATTTTGAGACTTAAATCGCGCTAACCACACTCTTTCAAACTCTATTCCAATGCTAAAATATATATCTGATTTTGAAAGCGCTATCATTTGTGAAACTTTAGGTTCATAGTTGTGTGGTGAGCTACCTGGTGGTACCATGACAGTAACCTCTACTAAGCCTTGTGCTATTTTATCTACAAAAGTTTTTTGTGGGAGTATGCTTACAACAATGTTTGGCTTTGCAAAGAGAGTAAGTTCTAAGAGTAGAGAGAAGAGTAAAAATATTTTCACCATATAATCCTTATAAAGAGTTAGAAATTATAGGTGAATAACTATTAAATGCAACTTACTTGCATTTATAATTACTCTTTTGTATCTTTTTTACGTTTTGTTTTGACACTAAGCTCTAGTGCTTCTATGGAGTCTTTATACTCTATGCTGTTATTTTTAAGTGCTACCATAAGAGTGACTACAACAGCTATGTTGTTAGGAACTTCCCCTTTTTTCTTGTAACCTTGAATGTTTTTTTCACTTACTTTTATTAGGTCTGCAAACTTTGGAATTGTTGTTTCTAAATCAAGTAGGGCTTTTTTGAACTCTATAAATGTCATAGGTAATTATCCTAAAAATATTAATATAGTTATTATACACTCATTTTATTACCTTTATGTATATTATTTAACCATTAGTTAAGAATATAATCCATATAATAGTAATAATTTATTACCTTTAGTAGTAAAATTAAATACAAAGGAAGTCCAAATGGCAAAAGAGTTAAAGAAAAAGGTACTCAAGAAAGTAGCAAAGAAAGCTGTAAAAAAAGCAGACCTTAAAAAGAAAGAAGCTGCAAAAGTACTTAAAAAAGTAAAAAAAGTGGTACTTAAAAAAGCACCTACAAAACTTAAAGCGGCAAACAAAATCGCTAAAAAAGCTGTAAAAAAAGCGGCATAATCCTTCCCTAGAGAGTTTTTACTCTCTAGGTTTCAATTCAACACTCCCAAATTACAAATCAGTTACACTCTTCTCCTGTATAGAAACATTACTGTAACTATTAGCGTTTAAAATATCACATTTTAATTTAGGTTACTCTCTCATGTCAAACAGCAACTCTCACTTAGATACAAGACTCAATCTTTTTTTCATTTTAGGCTTTTCATCACTTGTTATGTACTTTTTTTTCTGGGGTTATAACTATACAGGTGCAAATGAAGTCCTTATATTTTCTTTAGCAACACTCTTCGGTCTTTTCATGGCATTTAATATTGGAGGTAATGATGTTGCAAACTCCTTTGGAACAAGTGTCGGTGCTGGAACTCTTAGTATAAAACAAGCACTTTTAGTTGCTGCCATATTTGAAGTAAGCGGTGCTGTAATAGCTGGTGGAGAGGTTACAAAGACCATTAGAAAAGGTATCGTAGATCTCTCTGGTATTACTGTAGAGCCTATGCAGTTTGTTTACATTATGATGTCAGCACTCTTAGCTGCAGCACTGTGGCTACTCATCGCAACAAAAAAAGGATGGCCTGTTTCAACTACTCACTCTATTATAGGTGGGATTGTTGGGGCTTCTATTACACTTGGTGTAGTTTTGGGTGGAGCAGATACGGGGTTTTCATTAGTAAAGTGGGAAAAAATAGGACAAATAGCAATATCTTGGGTACTCTCACCAGTTTTAGGTGGAGTGGTTTCTTATGTTTTATACTCACAAATTAAAAAGCACATCTTGCTTTACAATGACTCTATGAAGGTGAGTTTGGAGCAGATTAAAGCACAAAAGAAGCTCTTACGTAAGGAGCAAAAAACTGCCTTTGAAGCACTGGCTCAAATTCAGCAAGCAGCCTATGCTAGCTCTATGGCTCGTGATGCACATACTATTACAGACAAAGATTTTAATTACGATGATTTGGAGTCAGATTATTATAAAAAGATCTATACACTTGAGGAGCAAAAAGAGAACTTGCAAGCTACAAAAGCTTTAGAGAACTATGTCCCAATAGTTGCTGCAATCGGCGGTATGCTCATAGGTGGTATGCTTTTATTTAAAGGTTTTAAGCATCTGCACTTAGGTCTCTCAACACTTGATAACTATCTCATCATTGCTATGATTGGTGCCCTTATCTGGCTTACAACTGCCATATATGCTAAGACACTCAAGGGTAAAAGTCTTGATAAGTCTACTTTTTTAATGTTTAGCTGGCTTCAAGTTTTCACAGCATCAGGATTTGCTTTTTCTCACGGCTCAAACGATATTGCAAACGCTATTGGCCCATTTGCTGCTATTTTAGAGGTTTTAAGAACGGGTGCTATAGGTTCAAGTGCGGCTGTACCTACTGTTGCTATGCTAACTTTTGGTGTAGCACTCATAGTGGGACTCTGGTTTATAGGAAAAGAGGTTATTCAAACTGTTGGGAAAAATCTCACGACCATGCATCCAGCATCAGGATTTTCTGCTGAACTCTCTGCTGCTGGCGTTGTTATGCTTGCTTCTGTTATGGGGCTTCCTGTGTCTAGTACGCACATTCTAGTTGGTGCAGTTCTCGGTGTTGGACTTGTAAACAAAAATACAAACTGGGCTCTTATGAAGCCTATTGCAATGGCGTGGATTATCACTCTACCGTCTGCGGGAGTGCTTGCATCACTTACTTTTTTACTACTAAGAAACACTCTTTAAAGGTGTTTTTAGTCGTCGTTATGGAGTTGTCCAGTAAACTCAAAACCATACTTTGACTTGTTGGCGATGCTTTGTTCAATCTCTTCGAGTTCATCCTCGATGCGACTCTCTAACTGGTCGACATAAAATCTGTACTGTTTTTCCATACTGAATGTTCTAAGATTGTACTCTTTGTCTGGACCAAATTTTTCAATAAACTTATCTAAAGTGTCTTCCCAAATAAAAGTCATCTCAGACTCTATAGACTCCTGCGTTCCATCTTCAAGTGTAAAAGTAAAAGATACTTCATCTTCATAACTAATTACTTCAAACTTATTTTCTGACATCTCTTTATCCATAATCTATAATTTTTCGAAGTTTATAACATCTTTGTCTAGAAATTTATAAACTTTTTTATTAGTTGGACAAATTAAATTTTAGTTACATGGCTTGTAAGGTAGTTCAAAAAAGAAGTGACTTCCATGGGCAACTTTACTCTCCACTTCTAACTGTTCTCCTCCCATCATTTTGACTAATGTTGAGGATATAGAGAGTCCAAGTCCTGTACCGCCATACTCTTTGGTGGTAGATGAGTCAGCCTGCCTAAAAGCCATGAAAATATTTTCAAGATTCTCTTTTGCTATACCTATACCACTATCTTTTACTCCAAAGTAGATGCTGTCCTTGTTGTCATTATAGCTTACTAAAAGTCTTACGTAACCACCTTCGTGAGTAAACTTTAAAGCATTGCTAAGAAGATTGTAAAGTATTTGATTGAGGCGTGTTTCATCAAGATTGACACACTCTGGAGTGTTCTTGTCAATCTCTATGGAGTAGTCAATCCCTCTCTCTTTTGCAATGTCATAAAAGTGTGCCGTAGAGCTCTTTACAAATTTTGCAATCTCACATGGTCTTGAAACTATTTGCATCTCTCCACTCTCAATTTTTGAAAGGTCGAGAATGTCATTGATAATATTGAGAAGATTTTTACCATTTTGTTGCATTATTTCAAAATAGTACTTCTGTTTGTCGTACTCTATCTCTTTACGTAACATAATCTCTAAAAATCCAAGTATACCATTAAGAGGTGTCCTTATCTCATGAGACATATTTGCCAAGAACTCTGATTTGGCTTGAGTTGCAGCTTCTGCAAGCTCTTTTGCTTCTATGAGTTTGAGTTTTGAGGTTTCAAGTTCTGTAATGTCAGTAAGAGAGACTATAACTCTCTTTTGGCTCTTGCTCTTAGAGATTTGAATAAGAAAGATGTATGAAACAGTATCTTTATAAATTTTTACCCTGTTGTTTTTATCAGGATTTTCTAAAACATACTCAACCCAGTTTTTATCTTCAAAACTGTAAATAAAACCCTCTTCTTTGACGAAAAAGTCGCAAATACAACTGTGTTGCTCTTGAAATTCCTGAAGTGTTTGAAACTCTTCAAAAAAGTGAAAAAAACTTTCATTGACATCTACAATCTTTTGTGTGTCATTGACTACAATGATGTTGCGCTGTGAATCAAGTACATCCTTTACGTAAGACTCATTTTGTTGTGAAAGAGCAAGCATCTCTTTGGCCTCTTTTTCACGTCTTTGTATTACTGCTGTTACTTGGTTAATGTGTGTTATGAGTTCAAAGAACTCTTTGCTTAAAAAGGAGCTGTGTGTGAGTGTAGTGTAGTTACCAAGAATGATACTGTTGAGTTGCGTAGCGATTGAGCGTAAAGGCTTTTTTATAGCTAGAAAAAAGATGACAGCGAGTATGAAGAGATAGGCAAAGAGAATACCAAAGATGAGTATAAACAGAGTTGAGTAGTTACTCTTTACAAGCTCTCGTAACTTGTTTACATCAAGCATATAGGTAATATGCCATCCCCAGGGCTGAAAATAAAAACTTTGCAGTGCATATTCTGTGTTATTGGTGGTAAAGGTTTTGGTATTTGTACTTATTTTTTGAGCCTCATTGAACCAAATCGGAGTAAATATAGGCGTGCCATTTTCATCTTCTATGTAGAGTACATCTCTGTTTTGAAGTTTGAGGTTTGAGAGTTTTTCAAGCATCTCGTATTTTGCTGCTTCATTTTGTTTTGCAAAGTCTTTTGCATCAGCACCATAAAGATAAAAAAGAAGTGTGTAGTGGCTCTTAAACATCTCGTTTATACGCAACTCACCTTGTGCGAGTTCTTGTTTTGTTTGCGTCTCAAAACGCTCCAGTAGCATTGTGTTGATACCAGTTATGGCAAAATAGCTTATAAGCATTGTAATGAGAACGACAGGAATGAGAGTTTGAGTGAAGAGGTTTGACTTATATTTTTTAATGCGCATTGTTGCTCTCTTGCCAGACTTTTATAAGCGTTTTGTAAGCATTAGGTGGGGTTACTACAGCACCATAGCGGATATTTTTACCCCATTTTTTTGTTATCTGCCAATCTTGCGCATCTGTAAGTGGTTTGAGTTTTGTGAGTGCAGTTTGTATCTTTTGAATAGTTGCACCACTGAGTGCATTACTATTTACAGCAAAGGTAAAGCCTGGGATCTTTTGCGATGTTCCAAGTGTAGTAAGGCCAAGGTGTTTATAGTTTTTATAAACAGTAGATTTTATCCCTCCTATAGAGTTTGGTGTCAGCAGTGCTTGGAGTACTACATTTGAGTGTGTTTGTGCATATTCATTGGAGAACTCTTCTAGGCTCTTGCCATTTTTTAGAAGTATCTCTCGCATCATTAAAGAGCCGCAAGTAGAGTGTTGACTTGTTAAAAAGAGTGTTGTCTCTTTGGGATTAAAATCTTCAATTTTTTTATCCTTTTTACTGTAGGTAAAGAGTTTACAAGTGTATGCATCTTCTCCTGCTTGCGTTAAAAAGGTTACGATTGGTTTTAGATGAGGCATCTTTGTAGAGAGTTTAAGGTATGGAAGTGGGCCGAGTTCTGCCATGTCTACTTCATTTTTTTGAAGTTTATTAAAAAGCTCTTCATAGCTAGAACAGTAGACAAATTCAAACTTAAGAGTAGTTTCTTCTGAGAGATATTGAAGCATTTTTGCGTACTGTTCATGAAGTTTTGGTGCT
>Ga0272440_1001149_pt1 | contig 22007 bp, 13 predicted proteins | sample SSMMMBAug17_FD_192440 | JGI IMG/M metagenome (GOLD analysis project Ga0272440, IMG submission 192440) | Marine sediment archaeal communities from Little Sippewissett salt marsh, Falmouth, MA, United States - SSM-MMB-Aug17 | ecosystem: Environmental > Aquatic > Marine > Wetlands > Sediment ...
AACATATAAAAAAAGAAGTTATCAACCAGCTTGCTAAAAAAATAATTTCCCTAAAGCCACCAAAACATTTTACAATTCGACCAATATTAATATATGCCGGCAATATTGAGCCCAACATAATTGAAGAAGACTTTTTTACGCATATCATTGATTTTGGGCAACTCTTATCCCCGTGATTCAAATAGATTTTCTATTTCCCAAATCCTCCACTGCCAATTTAAAAAAATATTGCAAGAATTAATTAAAAATGGCATTGTGTTGCCTATGAACAATTTACACGGAGTTGAAACATGAATATATTATTATACTTATTTGGTTTTATTATTATTGCAATGCCTTATGTGTCATATGCTGAAAACGAAACGATTCATGAGCGCTTGATACGTGTGGAAGCGTCTGTTAACAATCTTGACAAGCGAATTGATGATACAAATGAAAGAATTGATGATACAAATAAAAGAATTGATAAAACAAACGCGAAAATTGATTTGCTCAGGCAGGACATGAATAAACAAAATGATTTGCTCAGGCAGGACATGAATAAACAAAATGATTTGCTCAGGCAGGACATGAATAAACAAAATGATTTGCTCAGGCAGGACATGAATAAACAAAATGATTTGCTCAGGCAGGACATGAATAAACAAAGTGATTTGTTCAGGCAGGAAATCAATATACGTCTTGAAGAATCAAACAGGCATATTAATAAACGGCTTGATGATAATAGATCATTAATGGAATCTATTTTCAATGCATTAATAGGCATAATGGGGTTAATATGCGCTTTAATCGCTTTTATTATTTATGATAGGAAAAAAATTGCGGCCCTGCAAAGGAAAAGCTTGAGCATATTGAAAAGGTTCATGGTGAAAGTATAGAATCAATCAAGGCAACCATAGTTGATATTAAAGATAGCATCAAGCAACTGTGGGAACGCTTTGACCAAAGGGAACGAACTGAAAAAGGTTCCCAACAAATCTTGACCCCTGTTTAATTTCTCATTTAATCCAATCAGATCAAAGATTTGCTAAGCTTTTCAACTGCATTTCCTTTGTAAATGTTTCAGTAAAACTAATATGCCTGGGTAAAATTTCTACAGTTATATTTGGATTAAAACCTATATTCAACAAATGTGATGCTGCCTTTTGAAAGGCCTTATGGATAAGCTTTTGGTTTTTAAATAGTTCATTTGAAAATAATCCTAATTCTATTCTAGTTTCTGGAGAAGTCACCTGTCCATCTCCAACAAGATCCATTATTCGTCCTCTCATGTAATACATATCTTTTATTTTTTTGCTTATTGGAAGCAGACCTATATGAATCATTTTGAACTCATCAGGAGTTTCATCAACTATTTCACCATCTTCAGGGTTAATTATAAAAATTCGTCGACAAGGAATTACTTTTTTTGATTCATCCACAGAATAAAACCTTAATATATCTGGCTTCCAATTATATTTACTACTTTTTTCCTGAAGATTATGACGTGCATAAAAAAGAGTTTCAGCTAAGCTATAAAACTTTTCTAAAGAAAAATTGTATCCATATTTTTCATAGAGGTTTGTGATTTTAATTTTAATATTTGAAACCTTATCATTTTTAGGATCTGTGTGGGATAGATGAATTAAATTAATATAAAAATCCCTTGCATCTTCATAATCCATAAAAGCTTCATTATCAATGTGTTCTTGATAAATTTCTTCTAAATAGACCTGTCGAGCTCTTATAATATAAAAAAGAATTGAAAGCTTTTCATTATAATTACTTTCATTTATATTATCTCCAAGAGTTAATTCAATTTTTGTAAGTCTTAGTAAATCTTCTTTTTGATTTGGTAGTTCATTAATTATTTGTTTTTTCGAGCTTTTAATAAGATTTGAAGAGATTGACTCCTTTTTAACTGGTCTGGCTTTATAGTCTTCCATTCGTTGAGAAAAAACTTTTCGATCTTTATCGCTTGTAAAATATATTTTTACTTGCCTTTCTTCAGCTAAAATACCAAACTCACTTATACCCTCAAATAATTTAAGGGCATTTGAAATTCTAATGACAGGAATGGAAACACTGGTTTTTTGCAAATACTCACGAGCCTCAATAACAATATGTGAATTTTTTGAGCCTATTTCAATGATAACACCTATGGGAGGATGCATCGATATCATCCTGTCAAGATTTTTTTCATCAAGATGATCAGCAATAATAATTTTTTTACCAGACTTCTGAAATTGTTTTTCCCTATCCTTTGCATTACTACTACTAATAAAAATGGTCTCTCCTTTGCAGTAGCCATATACAAATGGTTCAATGGGCAATATAACCATATGACGAAGGTGAAGTTTTATTTTATTGATTTCCTTTGCGTCCACTTGAAGATCACTGGTTATTTCTCTTTGTTGCAGAAGAACTATTTTATTATTAGAAGTTATTGCAAATTCATAGTCAATGCCCAGTTTTCTTTCTGCTTCAGAAGTTGAAAATTCTATTAAATTAATAAATTCCTGAAGTTGATAGGAATTTAGTATCAAATTCTTTGCTTTAGAAATTATTTTATTAGGATTATCAATGGTTAATTTTTCTCCATTCTGTTCCCCAAATAATTCATTTATTATAGCTTTTTTTAAAGATATTTTTTTTAACTGGTCCCTGGAAATACAAGGTTTTAATAGCTCTTCTGTTAATTTACGAAACATATAGGCAATGGAGTAAATATTCAAATCTGAGATTTTTTGTTGCTTTTTTTGATTTGAGTTTAGATATATTTTTTTTGTTAACCTATTGTGATCTGGAACGATTTTAAATATTTGTTCAGTTATATTCTTAAATATTTCAATGTCTCCATCTTTAATGGAATAAAAATCAGTATTATCATCATTACGAGTTCCTGCTTCTAAACCCAGGCCAGCGTTTATTTCAATATCAAATCCTTTTGATGATTGACTTCTTTTTACAAAAACAACACCCGAAGCTGTAACGTCATAAACCATAAGTTGCATTATCACAGCCATATTTATTTCAATTGGTTTTTTGGGACCAACAAAATGAAATCTGTGAAGTCTGGCTTCAGGGGACCAGGCTGAGGCCCAAACAAGTTTAATATATTTAACAATTTCTTCAGTAGTATTTAAATGATTATATGAAGAAAAACGTCCTGCAGCTGCATGCCTCGCTGAATCTTCTTCATCTGATGCAGATCGCAAAGATACCCCTTTAAAATCCAGGCCCTGACTATTTGCCATATAAGCAAGCTTACTCAAATTTCTTTCAAATAGCATAATAATATCTTCTGGCATGCGGGCTTTTTCAAAATAAAAGACTAGAGAACGATATTCCTTTTCCAGTTTTTGCCTTAAAAGTTCAATATTTGTTTCATTGGGTAAATTTATTGGGAGGATATCTATTAAACCTGTTTTGTGGATAAACTGGTGAAATGTTTCAGTATCAATAATTTTGCCTTCAGGTGTTAAAAACCTGGCATTTAACTGAGGTAAAATTCTATGAAAGTCTATATCATATTCTGTAAGATGAAAATCTGGTTCAAGTTTTTGAATAGCATACAAAAGAACTTTATCAAACCCTGAAATATTGGGAATAGTTTTTGCTGATAGAGATTTTTTGATCAATTCTCCCAGGCCAAGTCCCTTATAACCAACTTCTTCTGGTTTTTTTTCAGCAGCCTCTGTTAACCAGATACTTCGTGTTGGCTGCACAGAAACTTTCTCTCGATTCATCTGATACGTAAAAAGCACATATCTAAGATCCTCAAGCAGTTCATATTGATATTCAGTGGAATTTAATGATTGTAGTTTTGCTACAAGATATGCAAGATTTTCATCTGCAAGGTATATTAAAATCGATGCCGCCCTGGTGCGGATCATTGCTGATGGATCAATCAAACTTTCAATAACCTGGTCTGCAAGAGAATATTTAGTTTTGATACTTAGCTTTTTATTCTTACATATTTCACCTATTGTAGCCAATGTAACATGCTTATACCTTATGTCTTTCCTTTTCAATCCAGTAAGTAATTTAAAGTGAATTAATTGCTCCTGATAAGGATCAATTTTATTTTCAGAATATATATCACCCAAAGCAGTAAGAATACTTTCTGAGATAAGAATATTACGATCATGAAACTCAGTAATTTCACTCAAATGCTCAATCATTTCACTGGCCCATTTACAAGTTAATTCAATTGGAATTTCATCCAGTGGGCCAATGTATCCCCATGCTTCATATTTGTCTTTTATATTGAAAATATTATTTACAATTAAATCCTCTATCATTTTCAAAACAAAATTTAAATTATACTTTGAATATGCTTTATTAAGATTCGTAAGAAGTTTATCCTGAATTTCAACAGATATGCGATTCCAGTCAAGTTCAAGTTCTTTAATCTCAGGGTTATATTTTTCACTAAAAATAAGATTGGGGCCTTCTCGATAAAGGTACTTAGATAACAATAACTCATCTAAAACTGTCTCGTAATCTTTATAATCTGGAATCATTTCGTTAAATATGTCCTGTCCAAAACTCCTTTTTAATGGGTGAACTTCACGAATCCAATAACTAATACATTTAATAATTCGTGAAATAATTTCAGGATCATCCTTTTGATTTACAATTTTTTCAAAAAAGTCTATCCATTTACTAATGCTAATTCCATTAAGTGGATGTAAAAGAGTAAGTATTCTTAAAACATACATTTTTACATGGAAATTAAGATATCTGTCATTAGAAAATTTACTGATATTTTTATTATAAAACTCTGTAATTTTATCAAATATTAATTCTTTATCACTTGCTGACACATCACTTACATGACAGTAAGCCAAAAGGGTTTCAAAATATTTAATTAATAAATCAGGACTATCCGATCTATCAATGCCTTCAACTAAACATTTAATTATTTTACTATTACTAATTACAGATGAAGCTATTCTTGTTAATATTTCTAAAACAAGTATCTTTTGATTAACAGTATTTTCTTCTAATTCTTTTATAAGAAAAGAAACTTTGTCTTCAATATTAATAGGGCTAACATCAATTTTTTTAGAAATAGTTTGTTTGTTATATTCAGAAAGGGTGTCTTCAATAAATCTGTTTCTTGTAATCCTGGAGAATCTTGGAAAATCAATGTTTATTAAACCCTGGATAGATTTTGCCTTTTCATAAAGACTTTGTTCCATTCTGCTAACATCTTCTAAATGATCAACTTGAATTATTCCTTTTGAAAGGGTAAAATCATTTTTTGATGTAACATATCCATCTAACTTCAAAAAGCCCATAAGTCTTGTCTTACCTAATGGAGCAATGATACAAGGTCCTGCTGGTCGAAAGCTATAGCGAAGAGTATTGCAACGCCTGTCATTAGCTGGGTTTAAAACTACTACAGGTTTGTTATGAACAGCTGCTTCCCAAAAAAGTTCTCCCATGCGCAAACGTCTACCCATACCTTTATTCCAGAAAGAAGATTCTGTATTAATTTTTGGGGTTCTGTTTTTTTCTTTCCAAACTCGATCACTTAAGACTGTTTTTGTTTCAGGATCATAAGAAAACAGTTTTATCTGATAAAAATTGAAAGGATAGCGCATAAACCCAAGCATAACATCATTTAAGGCTTCTGCATATTGTTTTGAGGGAGAAGTTAAATACCAGATAAATTTTTCAATCACCTTTAATCTGGCTTCATTTTTTTTGATTCCTAGCATATTTTCTTCTTTAAACCCTTTTGATATGCTGTGTTCATCAATGGTAGCAAGGGAAAGCCCTCCTGAAAGCTGTTCAAGAGCGTAAAGATAAGGTTTCAATACTTTAAGAATATAATTATAGTTTATGGAAGTATTTAAGGCAAAAAGAACAGAATCAATTTTTATTAAGCCTATAGCCTGACCATAACTGTTAAGAACTCTAACAATGATATATGGAACATCAAATTCAAACTCAGATTCTATTTGATCTATTTCTGAGTTGATATAAATTAAACCACCTTTTTCTAAAGATTTAGCAGCAACCTGATTTTCAGGAATTAATTTACGAGCTCTAAATGGCGATTTAGAATTGAAACTTCCTGATTGCCAATCCTTTTCATTTTGCTCATCCTTTTCATTAATATCCCATATTTTTCTAGATTTGCAGAAGACCAGGGTGTTTTCAATTTGAATATCAAAATATTCAAATCGTTGAAATCCTATATATTCTAAAAAACACACCGCCAATTTTTGTAATCGTTTGTCAAAATCGTCAATCTTAAGAATATGATCTTCAATATGATTAATCAAATCAATGACAAGGCGGCTGATTTTAAAAGTTTCTTCCAAACAATAAATGTTTCTAAAGCTATATTGATGAGATTGACTAAGGCTTTCATCTGTTGAAGATTGTGTGAGACGTAATTTTTTATATTCCTGATCAGAAATGTCTAATATTTCTTGAGACAGGACTTGTTTGCTTCCTTCATCAGAAAGCTCTGATATTTCATGATTTATTGGAGTTGTTTCACGAATTTTACATAACATTCTGATTGCATTTTGAATATCTTTATCATCAAATGGAGGATTTGTAGAGCCAGGTGTAATAATAAGCAAATTTTTAAGATGTAAAGGGATTTTATTTGTAAATATTATGTTCGTTATCCATTTCTCACTTGCCTGAAATAAATTATGTTTATTTGAAAAACGAAATGATTCATAATTAAAATATCTTTTGATAGTCTCATATAGTATTCTTGAATCAGGAGTTTTCTTTTTATAATCCAAAACATTAAGGCATTTTTGATAGACTGTAAAAGGAATTAAGACATTTAACAACCACAGTTCATCAACTACTCGTAGAATAACATAGTCAATTATTGAAAGAATATCTTTTTCTTCAAAACGAGAATCTTGAAGGATTGCATTAGCGATACGATAGTTTCCATTTTCCATCCAGCGTTGAATGTACTTAATTTCAAAACAGGTATCAAGACCAATACTTTTTAACGAATACAGACTATTTAAAATATCAGGAATTTCAGCCAGGTATTCTTTACGCGGATCATATTCATACAAGTCACTCCACGAATCAGCAAATCCAACACAGCCTTCAGCGGTAGAGGCTCTAAGGGAAGTTTTATTAGCTTTAAAAACATCCCTTAAAATATAATGAGTATTTAAATGATTACATGCATTTATACTATCTTTAGTAACTAGAAGGTTGTAAGTGACACCACTTCGAAAAACAATATCTATAACATTTCTTGTTGATAATGACTGGTATTTACCTGGATTCAATACTTTTCCTGTGAAAGTACCAAAATTATCCTTTTCAATCTCAAGAATTCTCAATTCAGTTATTTTGGGATTTGACAATATTTTTATTACATTTGTTTTGTAATCTGGCATATTATTATCAAGCCAGTGATTGATACTATCTTTATAGCATTCGTATTTAAGATCAATCCAATCTTTATCAAGACATTCTCCAGTTTCATAAAGATATGTCCAGATTTTATTCAGTTTTTGTTGATCATCCACTATTTCTTTTATTGCAAGTCTTGAAATGGAATATATTTTAAATTTAACATAATTACCTTCAAAAGTTCTAATTCCATCTTTTTCTTCATCAGAAATCACAACAGAAAAAGGAACAAATTCAGCATTAGGATTAAGATAATCGTCAGGAAAAAGATGTATCATTTGAACATTTTTAATTTTTTGAATTTCTCCATCTCTGAAATTGCCAAAATTAAGATTATTTTTATAGCGCTTAAGAGTTGTTGTATTCATTTCGTCAGTAGAATGAGTTAATTCTCCACAACTTTTCCAGTTGAACTCTCCAAACTTGCCAGGCCTGTGGTCGCGTTCAATTAAGACCTTTGTTAGTGAAATATTTTTATTTTTAGATCTAAGACTGGCATCCTGGTTAAGCCTTGCAAGTTCGAATAAAGGCTGGAATTCAACGTTTGATAATCGTGCAACATTTTCACCATACATTTTCAATTGGGTAATAAGATGCATGCCAAAAGATCCACCATTAGTCAGGATAATTTTTGGCCTGTTTCGTGGTGGGAAATATGGTAATTTATTAATATTTTTCCAACTTTCAACTCTTAAAACAGCAATAGTACCAGGCTTTAGTAGAGAAATGTCCTCTGATTTTTCAATGGGTAAAACTACACCTTTGTAACTGAATTTAGTAGTTTTGTTAAGGTATTGCTTAGGATCCATTTTAATTTGAAAAATACTGGATCTGGGATTTACTATCTCATTAAAAGGAAAATAGTTTACCTTAACTTGAACAATAATGGGCTCAAAGATTTCTTCATCCAAATCAAAACAAACTTCCAGGAGGAATTTATTAAAAAGAGGATTTACTTTTCTAATTATTTTTTTTACTTTTTCAGAAAGCTGTATGAGTTTGTAACAATTACGTCTGGACTTTTCTTGTTCAACTATCTTTTTTGCAAAATAATCTAAGCCCTGCATTGTATAGCTGATTTTGCTATAATAAATTGTGTGAGTAATTGAAAGAGGATTTTCATGATAGAATTTTTTATCACTAAACTCAATTTGGATAAATTTATCGTCTACAGCAATTGTCCCAGAAAATTTTTTTCTAATTATAACCTGGGCAAGGCTAATCATCAAATTGGTTTCAAATTTTGGAAGTTGGTAGGAATAAAAATAATTATTAGTCAATTTACTACTAAATGGAAGTATGAGGTTAAGATGTTGACCACGTTCAAGAACTTGTGACTGATTGGTATAACCTGCTAAAACTTCCAATACAGAAATTAAAAAATCTTTGATAATAATAGATGATGTTTTTCCAGCCTGATCATCAACATCGTCATCTCCACCTCTTAAAATGAGTTCTTTTCCTTTAAAACGATCATGAATGATTTGAAAAATATCTTCAAATTCTTTTATGAATTGAGAAAATTCTGCACTACCAATTGTTACTAACTCGTGAAAAATAATATCTTTATCAATTTTACCACTCTCAGCAAATTTTATTTCGCTTGAAACTATTTTTAAATATTGCCGAATAGCTTCACAATTACCATTAAATATTTTTTGCAAGTTTTCATAAAAAGGTTTTAGATTAAAAAGAATGCCTTCAGGTACAGGCATATCCTCTTTCTTTAAAATATTTAATAAAAAAAATTTTATAGGTATTTTTTGTAGATCAAGGTCTAACTCACCTAACTCTTTTATTATACTTGAATATTTTGAGTCAAGATCCATAATTTTTCCATTTTTTTAGTTAATAGTCAATTTTTGGAAAAAGAAGCCCTCCAGAAAGATGGTACTATATTTCAGATTGGTGTTGCCCCAAGACGAATCGATATAATTACAACAGTGTCTGAACTTAGGTTTGAAGAGACGTATTCTCGGTCACTTTCTGTCGATATAGCAGGAATTAATGTTCATATCCCCTCAATTGATGATTTAATTCGTAACAAGAAAGCATCAGGGAGAACAAAGGAAAAATCTATCGGGCATCCTGGTATGAATTTCAAGAAGTAGGTATTAAATTACCACGAATTCTTTGGTTGTACTCAGGAAATGATTGCGTCTCTTAAAAAGATTTATTTATATAGCCAAAGCGAGTTTTTGATTAAAATCTTCAATATCATTACATTTAATGGCTTGACGATGCAAGCTTTTCAAAGTTGCCTGGCTTGAAATTTGTTGTATTTTTTTATCGATATATTCAGGTATGACACCGATGGTTTCTTCGAGGATTTCAGTTAGCATCATTTTAGCGGTGTTCAAGGCGCCTTCATTTTTACCTTTGTCGTAGCCTTCATTTTTACCTTTGTCGTAGCCTTCACTTTTACCTTTGTCGTAGCCTTCGTTTATACCTTCGTTTTTGCCTCTTTCATAGCCTATTTCTTCAGCAAATTCAAATGCTTTAATCATTTTTATTTCCTCCCATAATTTGTCAAAAGTGTCTTTGTCAAGAATTTTATTAGACATAATCAAGGTTGCTGTAACAAGCAGTTCTTTTGTTGGATCTTTTCTTAACAGCTCTGTTTCAAATCGGATGACCTCTTTAATGAATTCTTCTCTGTCAAAATCATCATCCATTCCATACATTGGAAGAAATGCCAGTTCTAATAATGATGATGTGTCCCCTGATTCTATTGCCTCACAAATTTCTTTGAAACGTTTTTTAGCATTCCTCTGGGTTAAATCAATAAATGTTGGTTGATACAATCCACTATGTGTCTTTACTTTTCTTTTACCATGATATGGCCGACCTGAAATTAAGATAATATCAACTACATCATCTTTCCATTCATTTGCAACACTAAAAGGTATCTTAAAATGCAGGTTTTTATGGAAAGGACTTTTGGGACACGATACTATATGGTCAACATAGCATTCAATTGATCCATAATTTCTGGCTCTTCTTTCAACTCACATAATGGAAACAATCTTTCGTTTATATATTTGACATCTATATTTTTTCCTTGTTTATCAATGATACTCTCAATATCAGACCAATCTTTGTTTCTGTTTGCAAAGGCTTTTAAAATGATAAGATCTTCAACAGAACATGTCATCAATGCACAATCTGGCTGAAATAGAAACAATGATCCTCTTTTAATCATTTCTTTTTCAAATGGAAATCCAGCTATGGCAATATCTACAGGAATATTGTTTGATGCTTTCAATAACAGCACTCTATGATTAAGTGCGAATTCAAAAGCATCTGAGATTCGAGAGCGAAAGTGTTTCAGGAGTACTTTTAAATACATTTCTTCTTTACCAAAATCAACAGATAGGCTGATATCAATGTCTTGTGTCATACGAATTTCACCCCATCTAATAACTGCAAGCCCCCCAATAAAACAAAACTCCCAGCCCTGGTTTTGCATAAAATTTTGTATTTCCAAACCTGACTCACACAAGAAGTTCATTTTATAATTCCCTGTTTTTGTGCAAATTTCTTAAATAAACGTTGCTGTTCAATGAGGCCTGTTGTTGTTCTTTCCTCCCCATGTTCGCAAGCGTACTGGAGCATATCATCAATGAGTTTATAATTTTTTGAAAATTCGAATGTTGATAGTTCATTTTTTCGAATATCTTGTAAAGCAGGGGTTGCCTGCTTCCATGTTTTCACCCATTTCTCCATGTCTTGATCAATTTTTGGCATGATTTCTCTCCTGAACCAGTTGGGGTAATGATTACTGTACTTCCATTCCAACAAGCGTTTTCAAAATCCACTAAGCTTTTTTTAAATTGATAAAGGGGGGAATTCGAGCTGTTGTTATATTTGAAAACGTTCGGCCCAGTGCAGGGGCGAATATAAGTCCACCCCTATACTTCCTATTTACAATTACCAGTTAAATACATTATCCAATTCATCATCAGTCACTTGAAAGCTTACATCATGAGGAGAAAGTTGTTCGTTAATAAAGAAATCGGGCAATCGGTCATCTTTTGATGTAAATCCTGCTCTTTTATTGAAATCTTTTTCCAGGCTAAGTATTTTTTTACCAAGAGCTGTGACATCTTCTGCTGTCAAGCTTTGTCCTGTAAAAGCGTTGATTACTCCAAGCATATCTTCAAAGGTTTCTGGCTGATCCAAAATTGCAAAGGCAATAAACAGGCAATAACCAGTAGTATCAATTGCTGCTGTAGCAATTTGAAGATTTCTGGACAATTCAACCTGCCCCTCTGGTTTTAAAGCATTTACATCACCACCAACTTTAAGCACATTAGCGGTCACAGCATATCCAGCAGTGTGATCTGCTCCCATGGGTGATGTTGCATATGTTACTGCAACACCTTGCACTGCTCTGGGATCGTATGCTGGCATAGATTGTCCCTTTACAGTTGGAACCCTTTCAACACCAAACACTTTTCCAGTAGTTGCAGCACCACTACCTAAAATTCTTCCCAAATGTGATCCTTTTCCTACTTCTTTGACAAGTTCAATGGCAGCATCTGCATCACCAAATTTTGCAAGACCTGCTTCCATTGCTACCCCTATTGTTGCTCCCATTTCTATTGTATCAATACCAAAATCATCATCCAAACGATCTAACTTAGCAATAGCATCTAAATTATCAATACCACAGTTTCCTCCATGAGCCCAAACTGTTTCATATTCGGGTTGCTTTGAAACAAACTCACCTTTTTCATCTACAAAAGTACCAGAACATCGAATTATACAGCCAGAGCAACACCCTTGCGTTGCATTACCTCCCCTGCTGGTTTCTAAATTTGCGAGAGTTTCTCCGCTTATTTTGGTTGCACCTGCAAATTGACCATACAAAAAATTATTAGTTGGATACGCGCCAGCCTCGTTTACAATATTTGTTAATACATTTGTGCCAAATGCAGGAAGTCCTTCTCCAGTAACAGAGTGTTTTCTTAAACCTTCTGCAAAACTTTTATTAGATTGATTAAATTTTTCCTTATTTTGGGGTTGAAGAGCACTTGTTCCAGAATCATCAAGAACTATGACTTTTACTCCTTTAGCTCCCATGACTGCACCAACTCCGCCGCGCCCTGCATGACGTGTTGGTCTAAGTTCCATATCTGTTATGGCAACAGATGCTACAGACATAAGCATTTCACCAACTGGACCTATAGAGATACAGGTTATTTTATCACCATATTCTTCTCTCATTTTTTCAACAAGATCATAATTACCAAGCATTTTGAGTTCATTTGCAGGTGTAATTGTTATTCCATCTTTATTAATATGAACCTTATAAATTGTATCATCATCTGGTTTACCCTCAAGAATAACAGCTGCATATCCAAGGCGAGCCATCGCTTTTGGTGCCTGCCCCCCTGAATTTGCTTCTTTGATTCCTCCTGTAAGTGGGCTTTTGCAGCCAACAGAAAATCGTCCAGCCTGTATTGCAGAAGAACCACTTAAAAATCCTGGAGAAAAAACGATTTTGTTTTTTTCACCAAGCGGAAAACATTTGGCTGGAACCTCTTTGGCAATAACTGTTGATGTCATTGCTCGTCCAGCCAAACCAGAGTACTCTCCAAGGGACTCGATGGTATATTTATTACCATCATTAGCCCCTACATTGATTCGCAAAATTTTATCCAATTTTTCCTCCTTTTTTAAATTGAGATTATTGTTTTAATCTCAGATAAAGCATTAATATGAAAATCAGCTTTTAAAGATTTATTCTGAAAAGCAGCAAAAGTTATATTAGCTCTTATAGCAACCTGTTCATCAACTGAAGTATCACCTATATAAAACACCTTATCTTTATCCACCTTGAAATGATTAATTATATTCAGAACCATTTCAGGGGCTGGTTTTGGATTTGGTACGTCTGAGGCAGTCATAACGCGATCAAAATAAGGCTTTAGATCAAACTTTTCAATTACCTTAGGCATGGTATCAGAACGATTGGTTGCAATTGCTGTTATACAAGGAGGACGAATTGATTCTATCAAAGGTTTTAATTCTGGATTAATTATCATGTGTTTAATGTAGTCACCATAATTAATGTTTTTTAAATAAGCAATAACATCTTTTTCTGGAATATTGTGAGGCCCGCATAAGTATTTGACAGCATCAAATGCTGAATGCGAGTGAGAGTATTCAAATTGTTCTTCTGTCATTTCAGGTAAATTAAAATGTGCAAGCAGATGATTGTAGTATAATCGATTTACCCAACGGGTATCAAACATTACACCATCACAATCAAAAATTATTAATTCATATTTTGTCATTTTCAAGTTCCTTTAAAATCCCATCATCACATAACTTGCCCATATTTTAGGGTTAACATTATCTGCTATGTGTTGTAATTTTGTTTTTCTTAGTGCTTTTGAAGGGTTGCTTATAGACTGGCGCATCCAGTTATCATAAAAACGAATAAAAAATATTGATGCTGGTTCTTTTTTAACAGACCATATTGGTGATAAAACAAACCTACAACCTGCCATATTAAAAGCAGCAGCCATTTGAAAAAAAGGGCTGAAATTTATTTCATTAATACTACCATCGCATTTTTTTGATAAACAAACAAGCTCGGTTGCTTTTAAGTTCAAATCTAATATTTCAAGATCAAGTAGTAAACCATCCTGACCATGTGAATCAGTTTGATTTATAAATCCTTTGTTAGCTCCAGCCAATGCTAATCCTCCAGAAATTTTAAGTGTTTCTGAAGAAGGATATAGATGAAAACATTCTGCTGAAAAATGAAGAACTCGTGGAGGATGAATCAATTTTTTTAAATCTATTTCATTTGCATCAGTATCTGACCAAAAAATTGGTTTAGACTGGCGGCTAACAGAATAGATACTCATTATTTCTTCAATAAATGGGGCCTCATCAGAATTAGATTTATACTTAAAATGAGCCTGTTGATTTTTTGGTAATGGTATATTATTTTCTTTCTCTGGTAAACGTAAAGATTTTTCATTTAATGTATCTGTTTGTACAGTTTCTTTAAATTTATCATAATTAACATTGCCAATAGCTAATAATGAACCTGTATAAACATGTGATACATTCTTAAGAAAATCCATAGCAGAAAATACACGACAGATTTGTTGACGTTCAATCCAAAACCTTCCATCTTTAAGTCTCAGGCGAGAAAAAGGAATCATATGACCAAAACCACTTGTTGAAATATAAATGGATTGAACATTTTTTATGTGTTCTTCAAACAAGCCAAAAAGATTGGTGTATAGACGAGACTCTGCATTTTTTATTTTTTGTTGATTTTTGCTATGTAATAATTGTCTGTTAAGCTTTTGGCTTTCTTTTACAGGTCCCAGGTCTTGAAAAAAAATATTGGACTCATGTTGTTCAGATAAAATTAATAATACAATCCATCTGGCTTCTGTTTTTTGAGATTTTGAAAAATCAATATAATTATATGGATGAATGCTAAAAAATGCACTGTTTCTTGGTAATCTATATGGCAAATTTAGCATCTGAACCTGAAATAATTCTTTTATATCATGATAACCTGGCAAATTTTTTCGTTCAGGTGCTGGAAAATGATTAAGATAATTCCATCGAAGAATTATATCTGCAACATAATTGATTTCTTCTTGTTGGCTTATTGATCTCATCAATGAGAATACTACATCACAAAATGTATTGCCATTAAGTTTTACTTTTGTTGAATTTTGGGGTTCAGAATCAGAGTAAATAGGCTCATCTTTTTGCAAGGGAGTTCTTTGTTCGAAGTGTTTCTTAAATAGAGGTTTTTCTATGCGTTTTAGTAAGTCTAATGCTTTATTATTATTCTTTTTTTCTATCATGCAACTCATAAGTTCCATAAGTGACTGTAATGTTTGAGGATGTGTCGGACCAAGAGTTGCTTCATTCAAATGAAACGATTGTTCCATAATTGATAAAGCGTTGGAACAATTATCTTGCATTTTAAATAAATTCCCCAATTGGTTAAGGTTCTCCCTGGTAGATGCCAAAATTTTTTTCTGAACATTTAAATTCGTTCTATATATTGATTCCGCTTCTTGATATCTGGCCTGTGCAATAAATATTTCAGCCAGACGTCTTGATAGTTGAAATGTTTTTTCATGATGCTCTCCATACAATTCTTTGCTACTTTCAAGTGCTTTGGAAAGTATTTCTGCTGCATGACCATAATCTTTTTGTTCACATAAGATTTCCACAATTTCATGCTGCAAAGCTATAGTTTTTGGATTTTTGTTTCCAAAAATAGCTCCAGATAATTTGATAGCTTGTAAAAGCGACATCTTAGCTTCTTGAATTCTACCTTGGGATTTGTATAGAGTAGAAAGCTTTTGATTCATTTTGAGCTGAATTTCTTTTCTGGGAGGATGTACCTGATGACAAAGTGCAATGGTTTTTTTATACATATTTTCTGCATCTTTTAATCTATTTTGCATTTGGTGAAGTTCTGAAAGAGATTGATAAATATCTATTTTTTTTTCAAATGGTACAGAAGGATTCTTATAAATTATTGAAAAGGCTTTATTCAATGTATTAAATGCACGAATATAGGCTTTACATTTATAATATGTGTTGCCTGCCTGTATCATTGAGTCTAAAGCATGGATTGAATCATCTCCAAAAATACTTTTACTTATTTTCATAGCCTGAGTGGCATAGGGACGAGCTCTGGTGTATTGTTGAGCATTAATATACAATTTTGCTAATTTATTGACTATAAGTAGAGTTCGTATATGATTATTGCCAAATATATCCTGATAAGCCTGATTTAATAGTTTATAAATTTGTTCGGATTTTTCAATTTTTCCCCATTGTTCATATAGCTGACCCATTTTGATTTGTATATTTAAGGCTTTTTCATTTCTCTCTCCTGCAATATTTTTTTGAATAATATAGGCCTGTTGATAATGTTTTTCTGCAGCTGAATAATTTTCTTGCTTATGATAAATTTCAGCAAATAATTGATGTGTTTGGACTCTTTGATTAGATTGCATTTTATAATGAGATTGTGCGTATTCAAGAGCTTTCTTAGCAGCCTCTAATGCTTTGTCATATTGATTTTTATTCACATAATTTTTTGATTTCTCTATATATGCTATAAAAGTTTTATTGCTTAAATTTTTTATAGCAGTTTCTGTTTCAATTTTTTTATTTAAGGTTGTTTTTGAATCTTTTTGCTTTGAATCCTTTGAATTGATTGTTTTTTTATCATTTTTACTTGATTCTTGTATATTTGGAACTTGAATATCTTTGTTTGTGTTTGGAATCGTTTTGCATGAAAGAAATAAACACAAAAGACTAATAAATAAAATCAATACTTGCTTTCTAATTAACATAATTATAACTCCTTGGAGATAGTAATGTAAGGTGATATTTACTTTATAAATATATATAAATAATGCCAGGGATTTGTGTATGGATCAAGACCTTTCTTTAAAAATTTTATAAAACAATCAGAATCATAGGTCTATGAGTGTTGATATTTTTCTAATTCACTGAATGAAAAAAAATAATTACTTCAATTTTTTGAATTTAATTTATATTGAAAAGAGTGAGAATTGCGTGGGGGCACGTTTTTGTACAGCTGATTTGAAAATAAAATTGAAAGGGGTTTAATACCTTTTTGTGCCACTTTTTTTATTTTTTGCGCCAGGACCATGTAAGTGCGAGGGCTTTCTTTTTTAACCAGTTCTTAAAATTATTCCATCTATGAAGTTTTTTTTCACGCTTTACTTGTTTTTTTAATATTGACTCAAAGGTATTACGCTTTGATATAATTTCAAAACCACAACCTTCAGGAAGTATTCCTTTTTCATAAAAAGCCATTTTTTCTGGAAAATCACGACATATATCCAATCGATTATCATAATCCTTGCAAGTCATGTCAGATTTAAGCCAGGTACACGAAAGATTTAAAGTGCCAGATTCATTTTTGCCAGTTATTTTTAATCGTTTGTATTCAGGATTTTTAGCAACAAATTTTTTAAATTTGCGTGGACTTGAAAGCCATCTTCCTTCCTCACATATATTCAAATGAAAACAACAGCTACCACATTTTCTGCAATTACCAATTAAATTCATATTATATTAAATTGATATTCCTTATAATTTAGAAGGTTTATACATTTTTAATGTTAATACATACCGATCCAACTTATTTTGCATTTCTTGTTTATTAGACGAAAAAAAACTGGCTGGTTTAAGAATGGCTATTCGCCAAAGGGCTTGAACAATATTACTCCATCTTATGCATTGAAAAGCCATTTTTGAATAATTTTTTTCAAAAAATTGTCGATCAGCTTTTAATAAACGTTTCCAAACATCACCTGGAGGACTCTGGGTTTCACTTTGTCTTTCCCAATGTATGATTTTTGCATCTTGAATGTAACCAATTTCCCATCCTTTTTTTCTTACTGACAGACATAAGTCAATATCTTCAGAATATAAAAAATATCTTTCATCAAAACCGCCAATAGTTTGGATTATTTCTTTTCTGGCTATCATGCTTGCGCCTATGACCCATGCGATTTCCCCTTTTAATTGGTCAAATTCTTTTTTTCCATATTTATGACGAGGATAGCTATATTTTACAGAATCTTGTTGATTTCCATTTGGATACATTATTTTAGTCCCAGCCAAACCAATATTTAAATTTTTATCCATAAAGCGAGTCATTTTTTGAAAGTTACCCTGTTCTACTTGTGTATCTGGGTTTAAAAAATAGATATATCTTCCCTGACATTTTGGAATTGCTAAATTATTTGCTTTTCCAAAACCAAGATTTTGCTTACTTTCAATTAAATGAACCCAAGGAAAATTTTCTTTAATCTGTAAAACACTATCATCCTTTGAATCATTATCGATTACAAATGTCTCCAAGGGAAAATCAAGATCAGCTTCAATTGACTTTAAGCAAGGTACAATCATATGGGCTGTATTATAATTTACTATAATAATTGATATAATTGGCTTATCCATTTCTTTAGTTCCTTTTGAGTATCCCTAAAGTTTGAATCATTTCAACTTCATTGAACAATCCAGACTCAAGAGCTTTTTTATAAATACTATAAGGAGCCTGACCACCTTTTAATGGATCTGGAAAAATATCATGAATCAAAAGATATCCATTGTTTATTAAATGTGGAGTCCAGCACCTGTAATCTGTTTCTGCTGACTCAAATGTATGACTTCCATCTATGAATAAAAGACTAAGAGGAGTAGCCCATGATATTGATACAGTTTCAGAATGACTAACTATAGGTATAACAGTGTTTTCAAGATCTGCTTTTTCGAGAGTATCTCTGAGATATTTTAGAGTATCAATTTTTTTTATTCTATCATCAAACAAATCAGGGTCAAAATATTCTTCTCCAGGTTGCTGTTCTTCTGATCCTCTATGATGATCAATGGTAAAAATAACCTGGTTACTATTTTTAAATCCTGCACCAAGAAAAATTGTAGATTTACCACAATAACTTCCAATTTCTAAACCTGGACCAATTTTCGATGCTTTTTGAGCATATTTGAATAAACCTTGCCCTTCTTCAGCTGCCATAAATCCTTTAGTATTATCTATTATATGTTGATATTTCTTCATTATTATTTCTTTAAATTTTTAAATGATAAATAATACATAACTTTGCCAATCTCTTCTATTTAATTAGGGAAATTTCCGCAAATAAATTCTATTGATACATCATAACATATTTCTCTGAAGTTTTAATGTTTTTTTAAACATAAAAAAACAATGAAAAAAACTTGCAGGTGGCTTGTTAGAATGGTAATATTTTAAGGTTAATTATAGTACTTAACTTAATTATAGTCAATTCAAGGTCCAAAAATGATAGATTTTTCCTCAATTAAACATTACTTGTTAAATCAGGTTGAACAGACTGTTCATGATTTCGAATTAATTAAACCTGGAATGTCAATCTTGTGTGCTGTTTCTGGAGGACCGGATTCTACTTGTCTTTTGGTTGTGTGTCATTATATAAGACAAAAATACAATTTAAAATTAGCTATCGGTCATGTACATCACGGCCTTCGAGAAAAAGAAGCTGATAAAGATGCAATATTTGTTGAAAATTTGGCAAATATGATGAACATACCTTATTATATTGATCATGTTAATGTTATTGAATATAAAAAAGAAAATAAACTATGTTTGGAAGAGGCTGCAAGAGATTTACGATACAATGCTTTAAAAAAGATGTGCAAAAAAAATGGTCACCACGCTATAGCATTGGGGCATAATTCTGATGATACTGCTGAACAAATTCTGATGAATTTACTTCGTGGTACAGGGCCTCAAGGTCTTACAGGTATTACTCCAAAAAGAAATATTGAACCTACAAAGAGTAACAAATCTCAAAATACAAGTATCCAGATTATACGTCCTTTAATTCATCAGAGTAGAAAAAATATTATTTGTTTTTTAAAAGATTTAAACTTATCGTATGTTATAGATAATTCAAATCAGGATACACATTTTTTAAGAAACAGAATAAGACATAGCTTGTTGCCAATTCTAAAATCATATAACCCTAACATTAAAGCATCCCTTAATCGTTTGGCAGATATTCAGCGTACTGACCATAATTGGCTTGAAACTTTTTCATCGTCTATATTTAAGACCGCAATACTTAAAATTGATGATGAAAATATTATATTAAATCAACAGATACTGTCAGAAAATCATCTTGCTGTTGTCAGGACGTTATTGAGAAATGCTATTTTTCATGTAAAGGGTAATTTGAGAAGAATTACCCATGATCATATAAAAACTCTTTCAAAATGGGTTTTTTTAACAAATAAATCTCGATATATGTATCTACCTGATAATATATATGTTAAATATGATGGAAAAAAAATTCATTTTACAAAAAATTTATCAAAAATAAAAAAAAAATCATTTCCAAAATTTTTATTTTGTATAAAAAATACAGGAAAACTATTAATTTCGGAACGTAATATGATTCTTGATATTGACTTAATATCAAGAGATCTTGTAAATATAACAAATGAATCAAAAAATGATCCTTTAATTTTTAAAAATAATGCTTATTTTGATGCAGATGTTATTAGTTTTCCATTATTCGTTAGAAATATTGAACAAGGTGACAGGTTTCAGCCTCTTGGTATGAAAGGTCATCAAAAATTAAAAAAATTTTTTAGTAATCTAAAAATACCAGGGCCTGAAAGGGCTCGAACAGCAGTTCTTGTCAGTAATGAAAAAATAATTTGGGTGATAGGATACAGGATTTCGCAATTTGCAGCGATAACTCCTAAAACCAAACATGTACTGACTTGTAAATATACACCTATAACCGATGCCTAAAGCATCTTCTTTTGAATTATTTTGGAGGTATAAAGTTGAACCCATTTTATAAAAATTTAGCTCTTTGGTTGGTTATTACATTAATGATGATAATGATTTACAATTTATTTCATCAACAACCAGTCCAACAGCATAATATTACATATTCAAATTTTTTACAGATGGTTGAAGAAGGAAACATTAAACATGTTTTGATTCAGGATAAATACTTAATCATCACACATATGAATGAAGATAAATATAAGATATTTATGCCGCAAGACCCAGAGATGATGAACTTTTTGAAAAAACATAAAGTTATAATTGATGTTCAGCCTCCTAATGATAATCCCTGGTATGTCTCTATACTTGTTTCATGGCTTCCTATGATTGTTTTGATAGGCGTATGGGTATTTTTTATGCGCCAGATGCAAATGGGAGGAGGAAAGGCATTATCTTTTGGAAAAAGCAGAGCCCGACTTTTATCAAACCAACAAGACAAAGTTACTTTTGCAGATGTTGCTGGAATTGAGGAGGCCAAAGAAGAGCTTCAGGAAATAGTTGATTTTTTAAAAGATCCCAAAAAATATACACGTCTGGGAGGTCGTATTCCAAAAGGTGTTTTGTTAACCGGTCCTCCAGGAACAGGAAAAACACTTCTTTCAAGAGCTATAGCTGGAGAAGCAGACGTTCCTTTTTTTAGTATCAGTGGATCTGATTTTGTAGAAATGTTCGTAGGTGTTGGTGCATCTAGAGTTAGAGATCTTTTTATCCAGGGAAAAAGAAATGCACCCTGTATAATTTTTATTGATGAAATTGATGCTGTGGGACGTCATCGTGGTGGTGGTCTTGGTGGTGGACATGATGAGCGAGAACAAACACTTAATCAATTGCTGGTTGAAATGGATGGTTTTGAGTCTAATGAAGGTGTTATTTTGATTTCTGCCACTAACCGGCCTGATGTTCTTGATCCCGCTCTACTCAGACCAGGACGATTTGATCGTCAGGTTTTCGTTTCACTGCCTGACATTAGAGGTCGTGAAAAAATACTTAAGGTTCATATGAAAAGAACCCCTTTATCTAAAAATGTTGATAGAAATGTATTAGCAAAAGGAACACCTGGTTTTTCAGGAGCTGATCTTGAAAATTTAGTAAATGAAGCAGCTCTTATGGCTGCAAAGCGTAATAAAGATAGATTAGATATGGATGACTTTGAAGATGCTAAGGATAAAGTCTATATGGGCCTTGAGCGAAAATCAAAAGTTATTACAGA
>Ga0272440_1001150_pt1 | contig 22003 bp, 7 predicted proteins | sample SSMMMBAug17_FD_192440 | JGI IMG/M metagenome (GOLD analysis project Ga0272440, IMG submission 192440) | Marine sediment archaeal communities from Little Sippewissett salt marsh, Falmouth, MA, United States - SSM-MMB-Aug17 | ecosystem: Environmental > Aquatic > Marine > Wetlands > Sediment ...
TGGCAATTTTGGTTACACTCAAATCTATTACCTGTTCTGAAAGGTTATGGAGAGATCACATTTGATGATGATGACCACATTCTTTCAACAATCAGTCAGCAAAACAAACAGACATTTATTCATGGTAATATGTTGTATACCATTGATGCCAGTGCTAAAACGCTGATGACCGGTGATATGTGGCTTTTTGATCACATTCATTTGTCCAATGCAAATTTGCAGTTTGGACTTCCCTATCAAATCAATGGATATATCGACTATCAAAACATCTTAACCGGTCATTTAAACACCGCACTCTGGCATTCAGAAAACAGGGTGGAATTAACTGGATTGAGTATGCTGGACTGGAAAATTCCATTATCTACATCATTTATTGGTGGATTTTTATTAGAAAATCAAGCGACCTATCCACTTGTACAGCTGACGACCCAGGGGATAGACAAATCGGTTTTTCTTTCCAATTATGCATTGTTTTTTATGAATGTCAGTGTCAGCCTGAACATGAATCGTGATTCTGATGTTCAAATTCTGGGCTGGAAAGATATTACTCAAGATATTGAAATAACAAAAAATTCAAATAAAATGCTATTTCATTTGAATCAAAGCTACCCACAAATTGTCATTGCAGCCCAGTGTGAAAAATCAACAACGAATTTCGATATTCAGCTTCCAGATGAAACCAGCTACACTCCAGAGTCTGTCAGCCCATTTTTAGGAAATGATTCTCAGTTTGGTATGGATGTAGATAACATTTTTTTCATAAAGAACAGCTTTATCCATGAGTCGTTCTATGGATTAAATACACCTGCTGAAGGAGAATATCAATTAACTGTCAATAATGCCGGTCGTATCGGCAATTATCAAATAAAATTGATGGTACCCAACCAGATGCCATCAATACAACTGATACAGCCATCAACAACGCTTCAGGTAAAATCAGGTCAAAGCGTAATGATTCAATGGATAGATAAGGATGACGATGACAACGCAAAAATTTCACTTTATCTGGATCATGACAATTCTGGCGCAAATGGCATATTAGTCCATTCAAGCATTGATGAAAACGATGATAAAAATCATTATGAATGGATCGTTCCAGACCATATTCCTGATGGCACTTATTATTTGTATGCCATGATATTTGATAATAATCATGCACCCAAGTTTTCATATAGTCCTGGGCAAGTGCAAATAAACAATAACAATGGCAATAATATTCCGGAATATGTTGTCGCTGTTTCGGAGGAATGGGGGACAACCATTTATTGGAATCCAGTAGCAGACACAGATATACTGGGATATCGATTGTATGTGTCTGACCAGACCGACCAAAACAATGCTGTTTATGATTTTGCTGCTGGAACAGATACGACCTATGCACTATTTGATTTAAAAAAGGATCAGGGGTATCAGGTATCTGTTAGCACGGTCAATTCTCAGGGAATGGAAAGTGATTTATCACAATCCCAGACATTCGTATCGCAAACATATGGTGAGGGCGGAAACCCGGATCTTTGGGTCAATCCGGATGCCTCAAGCCTTAAATATGAAAACAATCAACTGACGATTTCAGCACAAATTGAAAATAGTGGCAACAACGATGCTTACTCAGCGCGTATTTCATGTTATTATGGTGCAGTACTGCCCCAAAATTTGGTTGCAACAAATCTAATTTCTCAGCTCACTGCACAGAAAATGGATATCCTTAAATTTCACTATATAGAACAAGCCGGAATACAGGGTGGAAAACCGATCTATATAACTATCGACAATGTGTTGCCACAGGAATTTACGATTGAAAATAACAAAGGGATTATTGAGAATCGTACATTGTTTAATGCAAAGAATGGGCTTCTGTTTCAATCAACAAATGGATATACTTTTGAAATAATGCCCCATCGCGACAGCGACTATTTGATATCATACCTGAATACAATTCCAGAGGAAAGTATTACCAATACAACCCAACAACCCAGTCAGCTTCTATATGAGTTGATCCACATGAAAACAAACTGTTCAACTGACGACACCAGTGTTGAATTAATTTTACCCGATACTGCACCGGATCACTACAACGTATTTGCCTATATCCCTCAAACAGGATGGCAAACACTGGAACATTCATCAGATGTCACAAACAAAAAGGTTTCAATTCCGCTTTTAGATAATGCATCAGTTGACCTGGATCCACGAGAGGATGTAATCGAATATATTTTTGCTTTCTCCGCAACAACCGATTCAAGCAATTCAACTAATAATGATAATGGAATCACATCAAATGATAATGATTCCAGTTCATGTTTTCTATCATTATTGCCGTTTCAACATTTCAATCAGGAGTAAGTCTTTTGAGTTATTTCTTTTTTATTACAATAGTTTCTAAATTGGAGAATTTTCTATGAAAGTATATTTTTATGTGCTTTTGTCACTGATTGTTTTCAGTATTCACATAACCCCTGAGGAACTGAAAGCCCGTGTGTATTGTTCAGACTATCAAAACTGTCTGGATTATGCAAAAAAATGCCTGGATGATGTTGAATCAACGCAATCGTTAGCTGCTTCCAAAAAGAAAACATTTAATGCAATTGATCTGGATGCTGCACAACAATTTATACAAAAAGCTGAAGAACTGATTGGAAATTCAGAAGAAACAATCATTATTGTTAATCATATCCGTTATTATTTTTTAAATGATGCATTTGATGATCGCCACAACAAAATAATTACCCTGTTTAACAAATTGCAGCGTAATTTGGCTGCCCCAGACTATGTTGAAGCCAATTACTATGCCGGTCGTTCATACTATGAAATCAGCCAGTTTGAGAAAGCGAGAAGTTTACTCAAATTCTATATCAAAACACGAATCAATAATGACAGAATTCAAGAAAAGAAAGAAGCCTTAAAGTTATTTCTCAGCTACTATTATTTCAAAGACGCTTATGCCAAACCAGGGATTCCTACTGATATTCAATATGATCAATTGACGCAAACTTTTGATGAATGGATCAATAACAATGAAGTTAGACTGGACCTTGCTAAAATGATAAAAAGATATAAACAGTGGAAGGAAGTGAAAATATCCATAATTGACTCTTTTGACCTTAGCTTGAAATACTTTTATAAAAATCATTCCAATGTTCACTTACTTCCAGATGACTTGCCTTTTACGATCTCAGCTGTCGATGAAATATATAATGACAAGACAGATCATGAAAATGCTGTTCTTGTTTCAGCCAAATACGCCACAAAAATGGATAGAATTCAACCAGGATTAAATGGTGGATTAAAAGGCGTGTACTTTGAAAACTTCTATGCTGACAACAAAGATTATGATTTTCGGGGATCATCGGCCAACGCCTTTTTGAATTTGCCATTATTTAACGATTTTGACCTGGATACAGATTATACCTTTTCACGATCCTGCCAAGATTCACAAAAATATCAACAAGAAAATAGAATTGACTTTAAGGCGACTTGGAAAATTCCTCCATTATATCTAATTCCCGAATCTCATATTTCATTTCTGCTATCAAGAAACTATATTGATAATTTTCAAATAGATAAACTTGATGGCATACAAACGGATATCGGCTCACTGATTTATATCAATCCAGGGTTTTGTCAATTGCAGTTAAAATATCAAAATGAGAATCGCAGTGTTGATGTTGACACATTATCCGATCAATCTTTTTCAGGTTTTAAATTAAATTTGATGGCAATCATTCAGCTTCCATTTAAATTTTATATCATAGAAAAGCCTCAATTATATGGTTATTTGAGTTACCGAAAAAGAATATTTGATCAACATGATCATTTTTTTGAAGCCTATCGGGAAGAAAAAAAGAAAATGATCAAGGCTGGCCTGGAATGGCAATGGTCATTTATTGATAGCGTGTCTTCTTCATTTGGTGTAAAGCATACAAAAAATGATGCCTCAATTCAGGCGTTTGAATACGAAAATACTGAATGGATTTTATCGCTTGAATGGAAACCATTCTAGTGTATTTTATTTTTTCCAGTAAATATTATTATCCTTAATTAGAGGATTCAAATGAGACATATTAAAAAAATAACGCGATATCTGATTATCATTATTATTTGCTTTTATACTGCTAAAATGGTTAATGCACAAGAGCAAATCGGATGGGTTTTATCCAAATCAAGTGGAAAAGCGGAATTGATAACCGATGGTTTACAACCCATTGAACTGGTAAAAGGAGCGCCCATTTATAATGGATATACCCTGAGTACAAAAAATAAATGCTTGCTCAAGATACAGTTTGAAGATGAAAGCATTATCACAGTCAATGAAAATACAGAAATGCTGATTCAAAGAAAAAAAGAAAACATGGTTCAGCCCTTTGTTAACAAAAACACAAACTTTAGTTTTGATTTTGCAATGAAACGAGGGGAAACTCGTTTTCACATAACCAAACGAAAGATGGCCAAACAATACCTGTTAAAATCAAATAAACTCTTTAAAGCGGTTACTGTAAAAACTCCTACTGTCTGCATTGGTGTCAGGGGATCTGAATACTCTGTAAAAATTGTTGAAAAAACATCAATACTTGCTTTTATTCCTGGAGTGGCACAGGCGGAAAGAACTGAAGTCATCACTTATGATGATACAAGACTGCTGCTGTATCAACTGGATAGCAACGGAGAATATTTATATAAAATTCATATGAATGCAAATATGATGTATTCAATCGAAAAAGATCAGACGCCTAAGGAAATCAGTGTTGAAAACAAAGTCCAGGAATTGATTACCATGCTAAATAATGAGCGGCGGTATCAACTCTTTTCAAAATACACAGATCAAATTCTGTATAAACAATTGGAAGAATTAGCAATAGATGAAAGTATAGAACAACCGAACAGAATCATTGATATACAAACTGAAACCAGTGACAGCGAACGTGAAAATCGCGTAAAGAAATTGCCTCTATATCCCGATCCACCTTCAAATTCACCATGATAAAATTGTATGGGATCATTACAAAAATCTTTTTTTTTCAATGCCGGCACAGTCAAGGCTGGATTGTTTTACAAAGGAGATTCAATGCAATCTTTACTTCAAATATCCCCTCATCAAAGCACGCAGTCTTTTTTTATAGATTTTGATCAAGTTCGGAACATTTATTTACAAGAAACGCAAAACAAAAGGCAACGGATTTTATTCAAGAAAAAGGTTTCTGAAGAAGCTTACTGGAAGCATTATTATGAAATGAAAGATGTTTGTTATGAATGGTGCAACGGACAATTGGAAGAAAAACCGATGGCTGATTTAGCAAGTTTTTATATGTACAACTGGTTTTTATCGCTGCTCAACGAATATTTCAGAACCTTTCCACAGGGTACAATTGTTGGGCTTGAAATAGGATTCAAAATGAGTCTTCCGCATAAAACAAGTATTCGTAAAACGGATCTGGCGCTCATTCACAAGTCGAACCCGATCCAGATGCACCCTGATGACCGTTCCTACAAGGGATGTTTTGATATGTGCTTTGAATTCTTGTCAGATTCAAACATATCGGAAGTCCACAGAGATACAGTCGTCAAAAAAACGGAATATGAGCAGGCCAATATCAAGGAATATTTTATTTTGGATCGTAATCATGTCCATACCGCTTTTTACCGTCTGAACAACAGCGGCCAATACGAGGAGATACCACATAACTATGACGTAATTAAATCAACGGTTCTGCCGCATTTTCAATTTCGATATAGAGATTTGTTCGACTTGCCTTCGTGTGAACAACTTCGTGAAGACCCAGTATACATGCGTTATTTTCAAACAGATTATAATTTGGTAAAATTTCGTTCGGTTGAGGAAAAACAAAGAGCGGATAAAGAAAAACAAAGAGCGGATGAGGAAAAACAAAGAGCGGATAAAGAAAAACAAAGAGCGGATGAGGCAATTTCGCGTGAAAAAAAATTATTGCAGGAACTGGCAATGCTAAAAGCAGTCAGTAAAAATAATAATGAGGAGCATTAGAATGTCAAAATATTCTCAGTTAATAATCCCTTTCCTGATTCTAAAATGTTTCATGGCGATATCCTGCCTGGCAAATGAATGGAAATTTCAAAACCCTCTGCCTGATGGCAATTTTGTCGAAGACATCCATTATTTTGATGATAGTCACGCAATTGCTGTGGGCAATTGCGGTCATATATGGAGCTATACCCACTCAAAATGGAGCACTTTGAATATTTCTGTTGAAACCGATCTTGAGGCCATTTGGACAAAAAATGCCAACAGTATATATGTCGCAGGAAAAAATGGTGTAATTTTACACTATGATGGAAATGAATGGAATCGATTGGATATTTCTGCGATAGAGAATTGGGAAACTATTCATTTTTCAGATATTTGGGAAGTAAACGATCATATTTTTGTGGTTGGTGATGGTATAATTTCTTTTAAACATCAAAATGCAAATGCTTCTGTCAGTTCTTTAAAATATAATAAGAAAAATCTGGAATTTAATTCAGTGCTGGGGAATTCAGAAAACAGTATTTTTGCTGTGGGTAAGGATGGCATTATATTTTATTTTGATGGAGATAAATGGGAACAACAATTCAGTCCAACTGAAAAAGACATAGAATCCATCTGGAAAAGGGGCACGGATGATTTTTATGCTGTGGGCGAGGACGGCCTGTTTTTAGCGTATGATGGTAACTACTGGAATGAAATTGAAACAAATCTGACATACCATTTGTTTGATATCAGTGGTGATGATCACACGATATGGATTGCTGGTGGGATGTGGCAGCAATCTGGTGTGGTGATTCAATATGAAAAAAATCAGTTTTCAAATCCCCATATGCTTGTCAATATTCCATTCAGTTCTATTGATGTGACTGATAATGCTGTTTATGTAGCAGGTTCGGAAATGTATTGCTACACCCAAAATCAATGGGAGCCGGTTGAATTATTCAGAAAAGGTTTTTTTACTTCAATTAATGGCATCTGGGGAAACAGTACGAACAACATTTATGCAGTAGGCGAGAATGGTGCTCTTCTGCATTACAATGGAACCATCTGGGAAAAAGCGACAACTGAACTCTCCAGTCATTTGAACGCTATCTGGGGCTTAAGTTCAGATAATATTTTGGCTGTTGGAAACAATGGGACAATCATTCACTATAATGGTTCTTCATGGTCTGTTCTCCCTGTACAAACACAATATGATTTGCAGGATGTATGGGGTATTGAGAATCAATTCTTTATTGTCGGCAATAATGGAATTCTATTGAATTTCCAAAACAGCGGTTTAACAGAAATCACAACCGATAACGCAACCACTTTGAATGCCATATGGGGAACGTCTGTCAATAATATCTATGCAGCAGGAAACAATGGGCTAATTATGAGATTCGACGGTCAGAAATGGAATAGAATACAAGCGCCCACAGAAAATAATCTTTTTGACATTTGGGGACACAAAAATGATATTTATGCTGTGGGAAAAAATGGCTGTATACTTCGTTACAATGGCAATAAGTGGCTGCTGGATCAGCAAAACTTAACAAAAGATCAGTTGGATGCTGTTTGGGGAACATCTGATGAAACATATGTGGCTGGAGAAAATGGTCAGCTTTTACGTCGCACGAATGGTTCCTGGGAAGCAATCAAATCCGGTACGACCAATTGGCTGGCTGATGGCTTTGCTATTAATGAATACGACATGCGAATCGCTGGTTTTGGAGGGACGATTTTGCGTTATACCGGTCAACGCTTAACAATTGATGCTCCTGCTTATGTTCTTGATACTGCAGATTATTTCTCTGTTACGACAACGATATATCCGACTTCAACCCAAACAATAAAACTATCGGGTGAACCAGACATTATCGATGGATTACCGATAGAATTTTCTCAAAGTTCAGAAAAATCAACAACACTAAAAATTAAAAATGAAATCAATGGGCATCAACGCGTTACGATAACGGCCATGATTGATAATGGTCGTTTAAAAGCATCTACCAACATCTGGGTTTTAGATAGTCAAGCCATTCAAGAAGTCATAACAAGCTGTCACATCAATGCAATATCCGGTTGGGATGAAGAAACCATTTTTGCAATGGGAATCACTGAAAAAGAAACCATTGATACAACAGGAATGACCGGAGAATTTTTTGAATTGAAAGATAAGGCTTTCGCAAGATACCCATTCGTGTTGCAAACAGCAATTGAAGACATATGGTATGTATCAAAAAATATCGCATTTGCTGTCGGACATAATGGAAAAGTATTGAATTATAATGGATCAGACTGGATTGTGACCCCTTCCGATACAGGGCATACACACCTGTATGGCATCTGGGGAGAAAACGAACAAAATGTTTTTGCAGTGGGAGATCATGGTACAATATTCCATTATAATGGAAAACAATGGAACCCCATGGAAAGCGGCACAGAGAATAAACTAAATGCAATTTGGGGAACATCAAAAAACAATATTTACGCTGTGGGAGAATCATCAACAATACTTCATTTTGATGGAAACAGCTGGACAACCTTTATGGAGAATGCAGACGTTGACTTATTTGATATATGGGGCGCAGATTCAAATTCTATTTTCGTTGCAGGCAGTAATGGCACCATTATGTATTTTGATGGAACGTATTGGCAAAAACAGACAACCCATTTAACAACCAACCTTTATGGTATTTGGGGCACTTGTGCCAATGAAGTATTTGTCGTGGGGGAAAATTCAACTATCGGTTATTACGATGGTCAAGAATGGGTCGGAATATTTGATCCAATATTAAAGGAAAAATCAATCACTTTTTGGGATGTCTGGGGAACAAGTGGAACGAATGTTTTTTTTGCGGGCAATGCACTTTATCATTATCAACCTGAAGGTATTCAATTGTCTCCAATTCATTCTCATATCGTATGTAAAGGATTGGCATTGACAGTGCCATTTTCATTGACAGGTGCACAGGATTTTAACCAGGTCAAACTGTCTGCATATTCTACAAATGAACAACTGCTTCCAAATGATTCCGCTCACATTTCCTTTCAAGGATCTGGAGCCAATCGCGTTCTCGTTCTAACACCTGATCCCCAATTAACCGGTAAAGCCTTTATTACTGTTAGCGCATCAGAGCAAAATGGTTTCCCTTGTAAAACAACATTCAGTCTGACTGTCAAATCATTGCGCGAAATACTACAGTCGTTTTATGATCAAACCGATGGCGATAACTGGTATCGCAATGAAGGATGGGATACACTTAATACAGATGATAGTGCCATACCGAGCAAAGAATCCCCATGGTATGGCATTGAACTCGACAGTCAGACAGGCACTGTTATAAGTTTATCATTGGCATCGAATGGATTAAGCGGACGTATTTCATCAGATATTTTTGGTCTGTCTCATTTGGAATCATTGGATCTTTCATATAATCATCTTGAAGGTGAAATTCCTCACGAAATCAGTGTATTATCAAAAATGAAACAGCTTGATCTGGCATCAAACAAACTTACAGGCCATCTACCAAGATACATGGATGCCTTGAATGCATTAAAAATGCGTTCATCTGATTTACGCTGGAATGCCCTTTTTTCAAAGTCTGATGATATTCGTGAATTTTTATCTTTCAGACAAGAAGGCGGTGATTGGATTTCAACGCAAACCTTGGCACCATCTAATTTTCATGCAATGACAATAGGTACCAACTATCTGTTAGAATGGGATTTGCAACAATATTCACAAGATAAAGGTGGTTATGAACTGGTTTATGCGACTCCTGTGATACCTCCCTATAATCAACATTTAGCAACAATCAGCAGTAAACATGATCAACAGGTTATTATCAAAAAGTTGATTGTGAATGGTTCCTATCGTTTTGGTATTCGCACTTTTACATCACCCCATGAAAATAATCCCAACACAGTATTTAGTGTATATAATTATATCAATTCGTTAGAAAATATGGAGATTCCCAAGCTTAAGTTTACGCCCCCATCTCTAATCAGAGAAGGAGCCTCTCCTCTTCGGGCTACTGTTTCAATTGACTCGCCGAAAAGCATTGATATTCCGATTACTGTAATATCTAGCGATCATACGGTTATTCCGATTCCTTCTGAAATTACAATTCATGCTGGATCTACAGAAACCTATTTTAATTTAAAGGCAGAATCAGATGGACAATATGTCAGCAGTAAACAAGTCGCATTAACATTATGGACAGCGAATGAGTCTTTTACTTTTACAGTTCAAGTTCTGGATCAGGAAACCCCATACTGGCGCACCATGTTATCCCCTACCCTAAATGACCTGAACGCTGTATGGGGAGATTCAATCAATTTTCTCATTGCTGTGGGGAATTATGGCACCATTCTCCAATTTGAAGGTGAGGACTGGATTGTAAAGACGTCTCCAACAGAAGAGAATTTATATAATGTTTGGGGGAGTTCATCAAAAAATATCTATGCTGTAGGGGCTTCTGGCACAATATTACACTTTGAAGGCAGTGTCTGGCAAAAAATGAATTCCTCGACTGACGAGGATCTCCATACAATCAGTGGATTTTCTGATGAAAACATTTTAGCCGGAGGAAAAAATGGCTCAGTGGTCCATTTTGATGGTTTTCAATGGCACACGTTAAATATCAGTGAGAATCAATTCATGTCCATTTCTGATATGTGGGCCTACTCGGACAATAAATGTATGCTTATCGGCCAGTTAGAAAATAATCCAGTGGTTGGGGCAACTGCAATTATTGAAAGAACCACCAATCTCAACGCAAGGATGCTAACCCCTGTAGTTCAGGAGTTGAAAGAGAAAGAAAAATATACAGCGATTTGGGGAACAGGAAACATGTTTGCCCTTTCAGCCTTTTACAGCGATACTGAATCCTCCAAATACACAGGATCCATTTATAAAGGGTCGATCGGTAATTATGAAAACATAATATCAGTTGAACAGGATATTCCAGAAGCACAGTTGAATAATATTTGGGGGGCGACATATAATGAGATGTACGCCATTGGAACAAATGGCTCGATTTTTTACCATCATGAGACAAACTGGGAGAAAATGCACTCTGGAACAGAAGAAACTCTCAATGATATATGGGGCATTAGGGATTCATCCATTTTTGCTGTGGGTGACAATGGCACAATCTTACAATATGTCTCCGATGAACCCGATTATGCCGAGTGGGATTCTATCAGTATTCAGCCTGGAACAGTTAAAAATGACTATAAAATGGCATCCATATGTGTCAACCTGGAAGATAAGTCCTCAGAATCCGCCTTGCATATTTCAATGGATATCTATTCAAATGGAGAGCAGTACCGAATCGGCACTTATGATGCCATGACTGGTGGATACATCAATTATGGACCAAACTTAATATTTGAGCCCGGCAGGGCCTATTGGTTTTTGGTCAGAGATGGCCAGGAATTCTCATTTTATGGCCGTGCAGTGAGCCATGTTTTAAATTTTGACCTCCCACTTGCCTATAATGATGACACCGGAAATGGCTGGAACATGATCGCCTGTCCAAACAAAAATAGCTATGAATGGTCAAAACTAAAAGTTTTTAGAAAAAATGACTCCGGTGAAATTGTTGATTTTTATGGTAATCCCTTGAGAGAACCTGATATCCCATATATTTTTGAACTGCCTGATAAAAATAATTACATCAGCAAATATATCCATCAATGGGTTGGTTACGATGCATCAGAGGATGGTTATAACCGCTATTCTGATATAATCATGAAGCCAAATCAAGGATATTTTGTGAAAGCAAAAAATGATAATGTTTATTTACGTTTTAGTCTGTCTGCTCAAACAACAGATGGACGAAAGCGCACGCAAAGAACACGATCAGAATCATCCGATGAAGAGTCCCCACCTGCTCCAATGGGAGAACTGACCGAAGGCGAGAAACAACAAACAAACCAGGATGTCTCTGACTCTTTTTGCTTTATTGAAACCATTTTTGATTAGTGGATAAAATATCATTATGAAGAATGATAAATACAAATCAAAACTGAGGATACCCGGCGCATTAGTACTGACGATACTATTGAGTTTTTTATGTGCATGCTCAAATGTCAATGAATCAATGGAACCGGCTCAATCTCAGCAATCCAGTAAATCGCCAGAGAAAAAACGTTCAAAAGATATTTTTTTACGTATTAATTCAGGGGGGCATACCGCTTTAATTCGCGATGTTATCCCCATTCCGGAGCAGGATCTTCTCATTTCGGCCAGCGATGATAAATCAATAAAAATCTGGGAGTTGACATCTGGCAAGGTGGTCAGGAATATCTTGGGTCAAATCGATAGCAACTATGGAGAAATATATGCCATTGCATTATCTCCGGATCATAAATTTCTGGTTTCATCAGTGCGTGCTTATCCGCCTTGTATTCGGATTCACACCTTTGACGATGGCAATATAATCAGGCGGCTGACTGATGGCTTTCGAACGTTTCACACGCTGACATTTTCATCTGATGGTAAATTTCTGATTGCAGCAGCGGATAATCATCGTATTTACTTTTGGGATGTTGAGAATAATTTTTCTTTAATTCATAAATCATTTGTTCCTGATAGTCGAGTAATGAGAATTCAAATGGATTTTGATCAAAATCAATATCGCCTGGTATGTATAGAAACAGAAAAAGTCAATATGATTCCATACCAATATGATACAACAACGAAACAACTCACCGAGCAAAAGCCGAAAATGCATTCATCGAATGGTACCATACGATCTGCCTCAATCAGTAAAAGTCGTATTGCCTATTCAACAAATCACAATATAACTATTTTAGAAATGAATCTGGAACCGGTTATTTCCAAAAAAACGAAAAAAAATAATGACCTGTTATCATTGTCTCCCAATGGTGAATACCTTGTTTCTACTGAATACAAAACATTTACATGTGATGCCTACAAAATCAAAAATGCGTCTATGGATCATTTATCCACTTTTAAAAAGCATAATAATACGGTTAGCGCCATCACCTTTCTTGATGACCAAATCGCAATCACCGCGGGTGGGGAGTCCAAAGAGATTTTTATATGGGATATCCACCAAAAAGAGAGAATCGAATCAAAGCTATCCGGAGCTGGTAGAACTGTTTATGCGACTGGGTTGAATGATTCTCATATTTTTTGGGGAAATGAATTTGGTCAACCACCTGTATACAAGCTCAATTTTAAAGATTGTGTGGCAACCATGGTTAATTATCATTCAGACACCATCCATACAAAACTGGCTACAACGTATTCTTCTGGTGGTATGACATATTCCCTGAAAAGTTCTGAAACAAAAGAAAAGCTTTCCATATTCGATGGGAACTCTATAGAAGTTGCAACAATCGTAAGAAATCAATTTAATGGGACGGTCCATAATTTTTATGGATTTACGAACAAAGGCATTGTCATATCCGGCGGAGCAAACGGCCAGTTAGTGGCATACTCCCTGGATGGTACCGAACGGGTCAAATTTATCGGCCATACCGGAGAGATTATGGCCCTTACGATTTACCAGGATCGTATGGTATCAGCAGGCTCCGACCAGATGATCAAGCTTTGGGATATTTCTGACATACATTCATCCACTGGAGATAAACCCTCAAAAGAATTGCCTGAATTAAGCATATTTTCTACTGAAAAACAGGATTGGATTGCATGGATTCCAGAGGGATATTTTACTGTAGGTAAAATTGGTGATGGTTCATCAGTTAGCCATGGCTCATCTCGTTTAGACCCATCTCTTTTTGATTATGTTGGATATCAATACAATAAAGGGCAGGCTCATGCAGCATATTACTACACTTTTGATCAATTATGGAAAATTTTTTATGATACAGAACGTGTGATTAATTGCCTCAACTCTAAAACTCCAATACAATTGCCTTATGACGTTGAAGACCTAATTGAAAAACAATTAAATCCACCTGAGATTCAATTGCCATTTCATTTCGACTTGTTTTCATCATCGGTCATCATTTATGAAAAAACAACCTTTGACTTATCATATACATTACTTTCAAAAGCAAATATTGATCAGATTGTATATAAAAACAACAACACGTTAATTGCTCCAGGCAGAGAGAACAGACAACAATACGCACCTGGAAAGTATATTGTGAACGATACATTGGATTTATCTTATGGAATCAATACGATTCAAATAGCTGCACAAAACGTGAATAATATTGTATCCAAAGAGAAACAACTCAATATATTTGTACCCAAAAAGAGCATAAAACGAAATATTCCAACAAAAACGTTTCCATATAGAAATGAAAAGCTTCGCATCTATGTTCCCGAAAAATACGCCAGCCGAAAAGTATCTTCTAAGAAAAAGAAATATGGTTTTAATAATCAGTCGAAGGACATGGATTGGAACGATCTATTTTCAGAGGTTTCTGATGAAAAAGAACAAAAACAATACAGCCTGTATGTTTTGGCCATTGGCATTTCTGAATATCAGGACAACGACATCAGCAATCTCAAATATGCGGATGATGATGCAGAAGATTTTCTTGAAATGATGAGTAAACGAGCAAAGCCCCTATTTAAGGAAGTGAAAAGCACATTATTGATTAATAATAACGCAACAACAATGAACATTAAAGATACAGTGACTGAAATTGCGGGCACATGCAAAAAAGAGGATCGTTTTGTTTTCTTTTTGGCAGGTCATGGAAAGCTGGTTGAAGATGAAAAGCAGATGAACAATGCGCAATATCATTTCTTTTCACATGATGCCATTATCGATAATGAGACCGAAAAAATATCCAACAGTATCATCCATGTTGAATTGCAATATATGATAAAAGCCATTCCAGCCTCTCAAAAGATTATTTTTCTGGATACTTGTGACTCAGCATCAGCATTAAAAAAGCAAACATTTATAGAACGATTTGGTTATTCGACCGGTTATGCATTTATTGCATCCGCTGAAAAAGAAGCACTGGAAGGTGTCAGTGAAAAAGATCAAAACAGCATTTTTACGTCTGCTCTTTTAAAAGGGATAAAAGGTGATGCAGCCACAGTAGATAAAGGAAAAATAATGATTTTTGATCTGGCCCAATACTTAAGGAAAGAGGTTCCGGAAATAGCCATGGGCAGATTTGGAAAAATGCAAGCGCCTTCATGCCTGTTGTATAATGACAATATTCCATTGTGTTGTAGCAAGGGATATGATCGTTTGGGGTGTAAAAATTGACATATTGGTCTATACAAATAACCATATTTCTTGAAAAACTAAAAGCAGGCTTTGAATTTTTTTCCCAACACTTTACACCCATTATGTTCTTAGTATCCTGTTTAATGTATTGTTTTGGTACCATATTTTATGATCTCGCATTTTTTCGACCATTCGACTAATTGGCGTATCAACAATCTGAATACCGGAAGAAAAAAGAAGAAGAAGCATTTAAAGACCAAATCATTAACAACAAGAATGAACTGGCAAAAGATTTCATGAACAATGAGATATATGAGGCGGCAAAAATAGAATATGAAGAAGTACTGAATTTAGATCCATACAATATTGAGGCACGGAAAGGTTTACTCAAAATACTTACCTATGAGCGATACAATGAAAACAAATTTAAACCAGCTGTTATTGAAAAGCAATTACAATCACTCAAAAAAATGGATGAAAAGGATCCACATATTTATGTACTCATCGGTATGCTGTATATTCAACAAGAAGAATATAAAAATGCCATTGAATCGTTGGAGCAAGCATTAAATTTTGATAAAAATGTTGCATCTGCCTGGTATCAATCTGGGTTAGCTTATGAATACCTCGCAGAGAAATGCCAGTATGATAATAAACAGAGCTGCTCGGAGAAAGAATCCAGCACATACACAAAAAAAGCGATTCATCATTATCAAAAGGCGGTTACGCTTTCAGAATGGAATAGCGATTACCTGACAAACCTTGCATATATTTATTTAAAAACCGGTGAATATCAAAAAGCGATCACCCATTATACAAAAATTACAGAACTGGATCATTCATACATGAATGCATATCTTGAAATTGCATTGACTTACAGAATAATGGGAATGCTTGAAGAATCGAAAAACAGACTGGATTATCTTTTAGATTTATTTTCGGACAATGAAATAACATCATTGAAAAAAAATGCAGGATCCTGGGAATATGACAATATCATTCTTTTTGAAATTCCGGAAAAGCATTATTATGTGTTGTGGACTCAGGCGTTAAATACATACTTAATACAAGCATTAGAAAATAATGGGAATGTAGATCCCAGCAATGAATATAGCAAACAGGCTGAATCCTTGATTGATCAGTCGAATCATGGAGAAGAAAGCCCCCAAAAGTTACATGATCAAATAGTTGAAGAAAAAGGGAATCAGATTAACATTCAAGTGAATGTCGGTGAAAAAAGTACTCAAAAGGGTAAAGATCTCATCACCGAAGAAAAAGCAAACCAGATAAAAAAACAATTGAAATCAGATATTGTGTCTTTAATAAAAAGTAAAATTTGTTCCCAAAAAACGTTGAAACCTTTTTGGGACGAAATTAATAATCAATAAATTCTATTTTAGGAAATACCAACCTAATTATTTGGAGGAAAATAATGATTTTTAAATCGAATAAACAAAACACCTTCTATTTTTTCATAATAGCAGCCTTCATTTGTATGTTTTTTCAAGCCTGCAGCAGCGATGATGATAACAGGTAATAGTCAAACAGGAAGAAACAACACATTTAACCGGAGCGGTGCTTGATGGTCCTGTTCAGAATGCCTATATCCGGTTTAGGGATTCAAGTAATAATATTATTGTTACCGGTGAAAGTGATCAATCGGCTAAATATGATGTTCAATTTTCGGAAAACACCTCATTTCCAATTTTCATTGAAATGTTGGATGGCAACGATTTTCTGACCAATGAGTCCATTGCCCTCACCTTGTTTTCCATTGCAATGAATGATTATCAAAAAATTGCCAATATTACGCCCTTAACCCATTTAATTTCTTTGACCGCACAAAAAAAAGCAAATCCAATAAAAAAAGCAAATCCAATAAAAAATGATAACCTTGAAAAAACAATCCCCATCATCATAAAACATTTTGGTTTCAGGCATCCTGAAACCATCAACCCTTTATCCGATAACCTGTTTGAAAACAATAGTGCAGACGCTTTGATAACTGCACAGCTTATTGTTGAATTAATGAAAAGAGTTATGGATGACAACACCGCCAGTAAACTTGCACTTATTTGTGACATATGGGCCGAGGATCTTCTTGATAATCAACTGGATGGAAAACCTAACAATGATGCGATTGAACAAGATTTACCCGAAGGATTGACGATAGCAAAAGTTTGCATGCGAACCCATATTTTTCGTTTGGTATTATTCACAGAAATGTTTAACCAGTCTATTAGGATCAAAAAGCTTAAAAAACATGATGATATTCAGCCTGAACAAACAAAAGAAAAGCTCAAAGAGAGCCTGGTCTTAATGGGACATACTGAAGATGAAGCAACAAAACAATTGGAAACAATCACGATCAATCATCGTTTTATTAGTGAATTAAGGCAGTCCATGGCAATGCTGAATGATCTAAATGAGGTTCACCCGAGCATCGATATGCCTCAAAGTTTCATCACCCTGAATAATCGCCTGGATGATATCCAGACCCATTCGGGTTTAGCCACATTACCAGTAAATCTTGATGAATCAATCAACAATGATGCCCAAACATTATTAAATTCAATTTCCCAGCTAAATGACAATGAACTATTCGACATTCTGAACAACTCTTTAGAAGAAATCAAAATAATCACACCATATCAATCGTTTAGTGAAAATAGCACATTCAAACTTTTGGTCAATGGTGATTATTCTGCTGGAACAACTGAGGACCTCAGCCATGATGTCATATGGACGGTTGAAAACTCTCCACAGAGTGGGTTTGTGAAAAACATAGAGGCAAATCATTTTCTGGCAGTACAATCCGGTATTGTAAAAATAACAGCCAGTATTGATGGAAAAAAGGATAGCATTACACTGAAAATTGTTCCCAGTCATCCATCAGTGCAATCGCATGTTCCAGACAATAATGAATTTGGGGTTGAACTGGATCAGAAAATAGAAATTCGATTCAATAAAACCATTAATTGTGATGCATCCAACCTGACCGCCTTTTCAATTGTTTCATCCAGGTCAGAAACAGTGCATTATACGACTCAATGCATCAATGAAACGAACGTGAAACTGTTTCCATTATCAGAATTTGTTGACAATCAAACCTATACAGTTACTGTGCATCAGGATTTTGTCGATAGTTCGGGGGCACCACTGAAAGAACCCTACCAATGGTCTTTTCACGCAAAAAGAATATTGCCAACAGTCGATAGTATTGAACCTGGCTATACTCAAGATGTATTAATTGACACATGTTTTACAATCAATTTTTTAGACCCAATACAATCTTCCAATATTACTGATACAAGTGTTCAACTATTATCACCAGGAAACAAATTAATAACAGGAACGGTCAATGGGGTTCCATCAGATCATGATTATTATACTGCACTCAAATTCAAGCCCTCTAAACAATTATCCACTGCTGAAAAACATACGCTTGTCATCATTTCAAAATATATTACAGATCAGAATGGCAATACGATGGCGGCGGATAAAAAATGGGAATTTACGACAGAGATTGGATTTCCTCGAGTTGTTTCTCATATTCCAGAGCGCAATGAAAAGGATATCGCAATTCCAAATAGTATTACGATAACATTTTCAGAACCTGTCTATATTGAAGAAGGGAGTATTGTCCTAACAAGTCCGTCTCACAAAAAGATCACAGGAACCATTTCCTGTGTAGCGAATATGGATAACGTTATCACAAAATGTAACAAAGGTGTTGTTTTTATTCCGTACACACCATGTGTTGAAAATACTGTCTATACTGTAACAGTCAATCCGGAATTTACCAGTTATTCACCGATAATTGATTCACCTGCAATCAAGGACTATGATTTTCTCTCTATGTCTAAACCGTATTCATGGACTTTTCAGACATTTGCAAATCCTGAATTATCGGTATCACCAACCTATTTAAAACAAGATCAACAACTCATTGATCTGACAATTCTCAATGAAAAAGGAATCACCTTTACTTTTAGTGAACCGATGGCCTTGAGTAAATATCAAGCAACCATTCATTCTAATAATCAATCCATAACTGTTCCGGTTCTAAGCAATGCTGAACATACAACATATACGTTAATTTATCAATTTAAAGAGGATACATACTATACGATAACCATTGAAAATCTATCAGATGCAAATGGTCATCCCTTTCTGGGCATCATTCAATGGAAATTTCATACAGGAATTTCTTCACCAGCAGTTAAGAATATTAATCCTGAAAACAAGGCTGATCTAATTGCATGTGATTTAACGTCAATAACCATTACTTTTTCTGAACCCGTTCAGGCTTCAGTCATGATGAAAGAACAAATGATATTGACCACAAAAACATCCCAAATGGAGTTATCGTATGTAGGCGAAAATTCAGGATACACGACTGTTTTTGCATATTCATTGCCAGGACTATTATCCGAATCAACGCAATATACGCTGATTATCAACGACGAATGGGTCACTGATAAGAAGGGTTTCCATATGGCCGATGATTATATTTATTCATTTACAACAACCAATTTAGCGCCTAAGCTGATTGGCTATTATCCTGTGGATAACTCAAATCTATATTCAGTGGATACAGCGGTGCGCTTGACATGTTCTGAAAATGTAGAAGTCGATGATCGTTCCGCATTTGTCTTAATGGATAAATCTGATTCCAAAGGAATCTCTGGTACCTTACATACTGAAGGAAATATTGTCATTTTTACTCCAGATAGCCGATTAAAGCACAAAACCAATTATTGCGTAACAATAGAAAATACGGTTGTTAAAGACATTTCTGCAGCATTGCCAAAAGAGCTCAATCTATCCATTGGTAAAAACTGGTGCTTCAAAACAGAAACAGGCGCTTCTGTGGAATTGAATAATGAACAGATAATTATTTCATTTATTCATGACATGAATACCGAAACGTTAAATGAATCAACAATATCGATTACTTCGGAAGGTACACCTTATGCAGTAGAAATAGTAGAAAAAGATACAAAACGAGTCGTCCTGAAAACAAAACCAGAACTGGAGCCTGGCAAAGAATATACTGTAAATATTTCTGCAAGTGTTCAATATTTAAATCTTGATAGTTTTGATGAACATTCTATCGAGATAGTGACCTTGCCGCCAGATAACAGATTAGAAGTTATAAACACTGAAATTACCACCATTAATTTCAGTCAAAGTCCTTATTGTCTGACACTGCCGATTACATTCTCTGAAGCGGTTTCAATAACAAATGACGCAAATGCTGTTTCCATAACAAATGGCTCTCTATATATTCTGTCAAATGGTCAGAAATATTTACCAAACAAAATAACGCAATCATTATCAGACAAAATTCAGGCTAATTTTTGTCTAGATGAAATGATACAATCATTTGAATTATATTTTAATAGTAACATTATTAGCGGTTCTCAACCCTATACATCTGTTACACTAAAGTATCAAAACAATCTGGATATGGCATTTTCGTATATTCCCAAGGGTGAGTTTTTGATGGGAAGTCCCAGTGATGAAATCGGCCGGGATACTGATGAGAATCAACATCGGGTGGTTATCACGCAACCCTTTATGATGCAAAAAACAGAGGTGACACAAGCGCAATGGGAAAATATCATGTCAAATAATCCATCTGTGAATAATAAAGGGGGGAATTATCCGGTAGAAAATGTATCTTGGAATGATGTTCAGGAATTTATCCGATTATTGAACGAAAAAGAAGGCGCCAATCTTTATCAGCTACCGACTGAAGCACAATGGGAATATGCTGCAAGAGCGCAAACAAATACCCCTTTTTCAAATGGAATCGCCTTAACAGACAGTATCAATATAACCGAGATGAATAAAATTGCCCACTATTCTACAACGACTACCCAGGAAGTCGCGAAAAAAGAGCCGAATCAATGGAATTTGTATGATGTTCATGGCAATGTGATGGAATGGACAGCCGACTATTATCTTGATTATTATCAGGAGCAGGAAATTGTTGATCCAACTGGGCCAAATTCAGGTTCTTTTAGAGTATACAGAGGGGGATCGTATTCTGATTCAGCATCGAAATGTCGCTCGGCAAATCGGGGAAGAATACAACCGGATCATCGGCTGCCAGATCTGGGATTCCGGCTGATTCGACGCATTCCTTAGGAACTTTCGAAAAATTAGTTCCCCATTTTAAATGTTCGTATTGGTATACGAGCCGTAGAGACGTAGCATGCTACGTCTCTACACGATCTTGCATGTAATTAATTATGATTCGATAGAAATGGGGAATTTATTTTTTGAGCATTCCTTAGGAAAACTCTAAAAATAATTCTAGAAAAATCACTTGGGTTCACAACGTTTGTTGCCATTTCTTTCATGCCGAAAAATCGAAAGTTCCCTGTAAATCTCTTTTCGCGCGCGATTGATACCACCAAGGGGTCTATGTTCGGTCAGACTGTGCCATGGGGTAAAGGAAAGGTTTTCACAATAATCCATTTGCTCCTGCGTATCGAAAATCTGTGAGTCAATTTTTAGTGTAGCGACTTTTATAAAAGGAGAAAGTTTTTCGTCCCACTCGATTCTGGCATCTTCCACTGGCATTTTTTCAGGATCTATTTGAAACTGGATCATGAATTCAAAACAGACTTCTTTCTGCCTTAAATCATCTTGCATCACCTCTCGCAAATAGTTGTCCGATGGGTTTTCAGGTATATCCTCTGATACACCGCCGCACGGAAAGGCAGAATACTTCACTGCCCGCCCTGGGCCAAACATATACGGCGTTGTACTCCAATATCTTATGTTTAAAGGATTGGAATTACGCTTAAGGGTTTTT
>Ga0272440_1001151_pt1 | contig 21994 bp, 5 predicted proteins | sample SSMMMBAug17_FD_192440 | JGI IMG/M metagenome (GOLD analysis project Ga0272440, IMG submission 192440) | Marine sediment archaeal communities from Little Sippewissett salt marsh, Falmouth, MA, United States - SSM-MMB-Aug17 | ecosystem: Environmental > Aquatic > Marine > Wetlands > Sediment ...
ATACTGATATTCGGGTGTCAGATCCATATCAAAACCAGTCATTACAGTGCCAGTGTTGCAGGCGGGTGCGCTGTCACTGGCCAGATGAAAATCAAAATGTTTTGGATTGACAAAGCCGGCATCATTAGTATTTGGAATAATCACATTTGACTGTTGGCAGGGATTGGTGTGATGAATCGGGTTGGCCCTGCAAACCCATAAGCTGTTACTAAGACGCCGATAAGACCTAAAACGCCAATTAAGTCCAACATGCTCATTTCTATATTCTGAAATGTAAATCCAAAATCTTCAAGCCAGGAAATAAATTCTTGTTCATCAAGACGATTAAATGTTGATTGATTATTTTTTCGATCAATCACAATGACATCTTTAATATCAAATTCATTTAAAAAAACGACCGATTGTGCTGAAACAATAACTTGCTTTGTTTTAGAGACAGAATTTATTAATGATGCTAGTAATACGATGGCAAATGGATGCAGCCCCAGTTACGGTTCATCCACAAATATTGTTTCCGGCTGCTTTTCTTCGGGTTGAAGAAAAGCTGTTGCCAGGCAAATAAAGCGAAGTGTTCCATCTGATAGACGATGTGCTTTATAAGGAATATCTTCTCCATTCTCAACCCACTCAAGTTCGATAAAGTTTTCATTGTGAGCTGAAGGACGCAAATGAAATTCTTTAAAAAAAGGGGCTAGCAGTCTGACAGTTTTAACGATACGTTGATAATGCAATTCATACTTGTTTTTAAGCAGATAGAGATATGCAGCAAGATTGCTTACATCCGGTCTCAAATATATATTGTCATTAATTGTCGTTATCACATTTATTATTACTCGATTTTCATGAACTATGGTTGATGTCAGAGATTCAAACTGTCGCCTATCTATTCAGTATCAATCACTTATGAAAAATATCATTAATGATACTATTTAAGCTCGATAGGAAGACTTGTGTCCAGTTCATTTTTCAACTAATATTCCCTGCTCAATGTCTTCGTCAATATTGGACAATATTAATTTAAAACCATTGAGTTTTTTTTTATCAATTACATAGTCGTCCTGTTTTTTAAGATCTTCTTTTAATATTTGTTGTATTTCAGCTTTCGTTTTTTCAATCAATCTGATGAAAGTTTCAGCTGATTGTATTTGAGCAAAACAGTTTGCAACAGAATAAATCCCTAAATTATATTTTTTTAATTTTTCAGCTAAAGTACATGCTTCATCAAGATAGTTTAAAACTGTTTTTACCATACCAGTAGTAAGATTTGGATAAAAATCAAATATCATTGTTGCAAAACCAAGTCTGATAGTGGGTATATATGATCTTGAAACAACAGCAGTTTCATATATATTAAAAATTGAAATAACTTTTTTGTAAGTAAAATTCTCATCATGAATGCCATCAATCCATCCAGAATAAATAAAATATTTTTTTCCTTCGTCATCGTAAATATTATTAACATCCCTAAATGGTTTATTTGATATCATCAAGTCATGATCATTTTCTAACAACCTGCAAAAGCTCCTGGTTTGAAGTAACCAATAGTCAGATCTAACTGGCAATCCGACAGGTGAGATACTGCTTCCCTCTTCAAAACAATCTTCAGCTTTTCTTAGAAAAGGTATAATACTATCTTTATTATGACCACCTGAAAGCACTGATTTATGTTCTTTAGATCGCAATGTTTTTAAAATTTTAAATGCCAGGCCAAAGTAGACCAGGCCAAACTCACACCATGGCTCTTCATCTGTTATCTTACAATTTTTTGTTACAAATAATCCTTCTCTAATTGCTTTCTTAAAAAATAATTCAGACTGGCTGAAACGATTTTGAACAAGGGCCAAATTTAAATATATTTGCATTCTTATACATCTAGCAACAATATGATTTGTGTTTGATGCCAATACGACAGATATAATATGATTCGCTTCATAAAACATTTTTCGATAAAGACAGACTTTTGCCAGTTCAATCATTAATGTTGGATTTTGATGTATTTGCAAGATACCAGATAATGGATTTGATTCAGTATTTGATTTTTCTGTTGAAAAATATAAGTATTCAGTAAATTTAAAATAGGATTCCATCGTACATGGTAATAGCCTGTCACTCAATAATGAAGGTATATAGTCCCAGTATATATGACTCCATATTGAATCAATCCACCATAACTTAACGATTTCACCGGTGGCTATCTTAATATCATCTGAATTGTCATTAAAAATTACTTTAATATCATTTAACAGGAGGCATTGATGTGTAAAGTCTGTTACGCAAATAGCTGGGTTTCTATATATTTCAAGATTGATGATCGTTTGAAGATAAATATCTAAATGAACAAATTCACCTGTTGCGATCCCGATAGTTAAGAATTTTTTATTTGAGTTATATGGAGATAAAGACCACCGGACTTTCATTTGATGTGCAATGGCAATTGAATCTCTAACACATGTATTATATGACATTGGATGAATAAAATCTTCTGTAATATTATCTTTTTGTGGTAAATCAATCGAGAATTCCGTTATGTTAAAGGATTGTGTCCCCCTAATTTTAGCATATTTAATATTTAAATCATTTATACAATCATTTAATTCTTTCTTAAACCATTTGATTGTTTTTTCATTGATCACATCCCCTCTGCTATGAAGTGAAAATGCTATTCTTACGCCTTTATCACTTTTATAATTATGTTTGAGTGGGGATATTTTAAATAGGGTATCATAGTTCCAAGATAAAGCTAATTCTGGCCGATTAAGTCCAAGCCATATAGCTAATAATCTTAGCGTGTTTCTTTTTACAGGTGTATCAGGTGCTTCATTACCAAGCCTTGTAAACATTGTATTACTCACTTTACTGAGTGATAAATCTAATTTTTCTATCATTCTATTCATCTCTTTGGTTAACCATCTTGTTGATTGAATATTTGCATCTTCTTTTAGTGCATTGAGATGAATATCATCTGGTATTTCCGCTTCCAGAATAATGGGACATTTCTCATCGACAAATGAACAAAGTAATTTTTTTTCTGGTTTAATGATAATCTTTCTTTCAAACGCGTATGTTAAAATAGATTGGATTATTTCATCGTTATTGTCATCAAAAAAATTTTCTAATGATGATACTGAGGGAAAAGCTGATAATAATGAAATCTTAGTCAGTTCTTTTTGATTTATATTTTTGTTTGTCATGATTAAGATCCTTTGATTTACAAATTACTGGAATTTATGGAAAAAAATTATAGGCAAAAACACTATTAATCTTTATTTCTTTCTTTGAAGCAAAGTCAAGCTTGATTTTGTTGTTTTTCATACCATGTATCTTCGATAAAATTTTCGAATGATTTTATATTTGGAAAAACAGACAATAATGCTGATTTAACTTGATTTTTTTTATTCTAATCTTATAACCTGGCCCTCTGGGCCAAGTCACAGGAAATTGGCTATGCCGTAGGTTTAATAACGTTCACATTGTTGCATACTCTGTTAGATACTCAAAAATCAATTACCAAAACTTCAATCGATCTTTATTGAATAAATGTATTTTTGAGTAGTGACTATTATGCGAACAGTTAACTCATCAAATATTATATTTTTAATCAAGTCAATTGCCTAGATCCGGTAGTTCATGCCCTTTGGGCTTATACCAAATCCGGCCCCTCTGGGGCCGGATTTTTAATCATAATAAGCTCTTTCTAAAACTAATGTGCAACATAAATTTGTTTCGAGTAAAACACATATTTTATGAAATATATAATGTCTACCGTTTCTTTATTTTAAAACACAATAGATGTTTTGCAAAACACCGTCAATATCAAATTCTTATTTGTTATTGATTTGGGCGAACTCCAGAAAAGAATTTTCCAAAATTTAGGATATTAGTTGTTGTAAGAACGTATAGACGTAGCACGACGTCTATACACGCCCAAACGAGAAAACTCTAAACTTCAATAATCATGGTATATAGTGTTCTGGAAATCACCTTAACGTAACTATTATCCAACGACTTGAGGATTCTCCCTATATATTTATTCGATTATTAACATTCGATTATTAACAACTGAAGGTAAAAACGTTATACTTTAATATTTTAAATATTCAATTGCTTTGTTAACACATTTTTTTCATTTTTTCAGAAGAAAGATACAAAAATAATATCAAATGGATGAGAATAAAAAAAAGAGCTCAATGCAAAATGATATTGTTGAAACATGAATGTGTTTCAGATGAAACACTCGTTTTGTGAAACAGTTAGATTTTATTGACATTATTTCTAAAACATACTATATTTTTTAAAAAACAATGTTTCTGTATTATTTCTAAAAACAATTTCAGGAGGTGATGCGAATCAGATAAAAAAAGCCGTATCAGTTATCTGACACGGCTTATAAGGGATTAAGCTTCTTTTATACCAAACATAACTTTTGGCGAAGATGTACGGTAAAAAAGAAGAGCATAATTATCAGGTATTTTATATGATTTTTGATTGCATGTCAATACCCCCCTTATTAAGTGTCAGATATAAATTTTCAAACCATACTTGGATATAAATGATTATTGGGTATCAAGAAATCGAGCCTTGTTTAAATCCTGAGAATCTTTAATTCATGTCAACCTATTTTTTTACAAATTTATTGGAGTGAATCTAATGGGGAATTGCTCCAAATGGTGTTCTACGCACTTTAGTTAATACTAATTATTAATTAATTAGGAGGGTAATATGTTTAATCTTAATAGACATTCAATTTCAAGGTTTAAATTTTGGCATATGATAATGTATATGTTTATATTATTCACAGTTCTTTTTAGAGTTTCATATGCATCATTTATTAATGATGAAGAAACAAATATCAGCAATCTACAAAAGGCTGACATTAGATCAAGTAATTTTAATAATAAGTATACTGGACGTGTTCCTGACACAGGCCAAACAACTTGTTATGACAATGAAAAAGAAATACCTTGTCCCCAACCTGGAGAGGATTTTTATGGTCAGGATGGAAACTATTTAATCAATGAACCTTCATATACAAAACTTGATGAAAATGGGAATGATTTGCCTGATTCTGCTGAGCATTGGGTTATGGTCAGGGATAATGTTACTGGGTTAATTTGGGAGGTTAAAACTGATGATGGGTCGATTCATGATAGAGATAATGTATATACCTGGTATGATAGCAATCCAGAAACTAATGGAGGACATGCAGGGACTCCAGGTGATGGAACAGATACTGAAGATTATATTAAATCATTGAATCGTAATAAAGTTGGTGGATTTTCTGATTGGCGTTTGCCCACTGTTAAAGAGTTTGTTTATCTTTTTGATTATGAAGAAAAATATGCAGTTAATACTAAATACTTTCCACAATATCATTATAATCCCTCACAATATTCCCACTCCCTTTTCCATTATTGGACTTCTGAAACATTTTATTATGAAGGGGATACATATAATTTAAACACAGTAGCAGCATACTCAATAGATGTAGTGTCTGGGTATTTCATACATTGTTCAAAAAGTAGTAGAAGAAAAGTAAGAGCTGTAAGGGGAAACAGTCAATTATTATTAAATTCCTTTATTGATAATAGTGATGGAACAATGACTGATATTTCAACAGGATTAATGTGGGGGGAAAGAATAATTAATAGTAAACACAACTGGCAATTATGTTTTAACTTTAAAGATTCAAATGAATATGAAACCAAAGGATTTTATGTTTGGCGAATTCCAAATTATAAAGAAATAGTTTCAATTGCTGACTTTTCTCATCCCAAAGGATTATTGAAACATTATTCTTCGGTAGTTTGTAAGAATGATATTCCTGGACTTTGGTCATCAACGACCTTCACTAGAGTTAAAGAAAATGTGTTAACTGTATTCAATGATCATAGAAGAGTGTGTGAGAAAAAAACTACTAATACTGCCTGGTGCATTAGAACACTTGGTGGACAAAATAAATCTCCTGAGAAGCTTTACATTGAATACCCTTTACAGGCATCATTCCTAATTATAAATGAAAAGGTTAAAATAATATGGAAAACTAGAAATATTTCAGGCAATGTCAGGCTTTCAATATCAAGAAATGCAGGTCAAGATGACACACTTGAAATCATAGCCGATGAAACAGAAAATGATGGTTTCTACACATGGGATGTAACAGGTCCAGCTTCTTATAATTGTGCTTTAAAAATTACCCCAATAAATGACCCTTCAAAAGAAAACATACTTGGTTTATTTACTATACAAGAATCAAAATTCAACACTATTTGGAATGGCAATCCTCTTGAAAGTATGGCCATATGGATATTACCAGAATCCTTCAATAATTTAGAATTATCTATAGGTGATGAAATAGGCATATTTGATAGCAATACTTGTGTAGGTGTTGGAATTATCAACAACGAAAATGATGCCATTAATATCATAACATCCAAAAATGATAATGAAACCACCCCAAATGGATTTCAAGAAGGAAATCCAATCCAATTTAAAATATGGGATTACAGCCAGCAGAAAGAAATTCCAAATATTGCGGGAGATTACTATAATATCAGTACTTTAGATCCAATAAATGATAATACATTTCAAGCCAAAGATGACAGATGTGTTGTTTTAAAATTTTCTACAATTGATCAAAAAATTGCTTTGGATGAAGGTTGGAATATTATTTCATTGAACGTCACTCCAGAAAAGCTTTCAGCTGAAGTAGTGTTTAAAGAACTTATCAAAAATGATTCTCTTATAAAAGTAATTGATGAGGAGGGAAATCGTCTCATCTATTCTGCCATTTCAAAAGGATGGATTAATAGAATTGGAAACATTAGCAGTGAAGAAGGGTATATGATTAAAATGAATAAAAATGATATCCTTCAAGCAAATGGAATACCTATTGATTTACCATTGGATATTTCCATAAAAAATGGCTGGAATATAATAGGATACCCAGGTACTCAATCCAAAGATGCTTTAACTGTTGTTGATTCACTCATTCAAAACAACAGCTTGGAAAAAGTAATCGATGAAAAAGGAAATCGTTTAATATATTCATTTTTCCAAAAACAATGGGTTAATGATATTGGTAATTTTATACCTGGTCATGGATACCACCTAAAAGCAAAAGAAATTGATACGCTGACAATTACAAAACCAGATTCAAATAATAGAAAGTTAAGAAAAAAATCCATTAAAAAACGCTCAACTCAAACGAGTCATTTTAAACCAATCTGGAATACGCCTTTTTCAAGCATGAGCTTATGGCTTTTTGATATTAAGAATTTTGATGAAAGCACTGGTGATGAAATTGGAATTTTTGATAATGACAAATGCGTTGGATCAGCTGTTATCACTGACACCTTATCTATCGAAAATAATATAACGATAATTCTATCAAAGTATGATGGCGATGGAAAAATCAATGGCTTTATAGAAGGCAATCCAATAATTTTTAAAATATGGGACAAAGATCAAAATAAAGAAATAACCGACCTTGAAATCAAGTACGTTAATATTATGACAGGTGAAGAGTATGAAGAACCTGTTCCATTCACTGCTAATATGGATGTTGCTGCTTTTATTGAAACCAAAAATTGTGAATCACCTGTAATATCCCCTATTGAAGATATTATGATCTATTCAAACACTGAACAACAGCTTTCCCTTAGTGATGAAAATGTAGAATTGAGCTACACAACAACATTCAATAATCAAAATATATTAATAACATTTAATAATAATGTTATGACAATTAAAGCAAAGAATAATTGGACAGGAGATTGTCAGGTTACAGTTATTGAATCAAATGCATGCGGTGCAATGACACAAATATCATTTAATTTGAAAGTTATACCAGATACAAATAAACAAAAACTTCGTATTGAAACCGATCATTATGCTAAACATGGAATGAAGTACAAACTTCCTATCTATGCTCATAACCCTGAAAAAAGAAAAATTGAATCACTGACAATGCAAATACTGCCTGCTAATGCAAATGTGATTACAAACCATAACTCAAAAGCAACGTTAATAGGGAGCAAACTTGATAATAAGTCTTATAAGATAACATATAATGCTGCTGAAGGAAAAATTGCAATATTTTCAAGTGACATAAAAAACCTGTTCAATGAAAGTGGTATTATCGCATTTGTTGAGTTTGCAGTGATTGGTAATTGTGGATATTCATCCAATATAAATTTTGTAGGTACGAACTCTATAAATGGAATACCTGTTACAACTGAGAATGGTAAAGTATCAGTTATTAATAATTGTCCTGTATTTGCAAAAGGCCCAGATATCAGTGAAAATGAAGACACTAAAGTTATTAAAGAGGGGTGGGCAACACATATTTCACATGGCGAAGGAAATGAAAGTTCTCAGAAGCTATCATTTCATGTTACTTGTGATGATCCATCAATATTTGAAAAAATTCCTGAAATAACACCATCTGGTGATTTGTCATACACACCCAAAAAAGATGCAAATGGTTCAAGTTCAATAACTGTAAAACTGCTTGATGATGGTGGAACCGCAAATGCTGGGTGTAATGCCAGTAAGGCTGAAAAATTTACTGTTACAATCCTTCCTGTAAATGATTGCCCATATTTCAAAAAGGGAAAAGATATAGTTAACTCTATTTCATCTGCTAAGGTTACAATCCCAAATTGGGCAACAAAAATTTCAGCCGGACCAGGTAATGAATCACAGCAAAAATTGACCTTTCATGTATCAACAAATAATGATGAATTATTTGAAACCTTACCTGCTATTACTTCCGATGGAACTTTAACTTATAAAGCAAAATCAGACAAAAGTGGAGAAGCTGATATTGCTGTTTTTCTACAAGATAATGGGCCAGAACAAGGATGTAATAAGTCAGAAACTGAAACCTTCACAATATCTATTATTAAGTATAATCTTTCAGGAACAATTTCATATTATAATGAAAAAAGACCTGTCCCAAATGTTGTAGTTAGACTTAATAATAATACAAATTCATATACAACGACCTCTAATAGTCATGGTCGTTATATTTTTACTTCTGTTTCACCTGGTTCGTATAAGATTCAATTAAGCAAAGCAGATGATTTAACTGGATTAAGTGGCAGTGATGCAACTGAAATTGCAGGCTATGTTGTCAACATAAGTAACTTTAATGATTACCAAAAAATTGCAGCAAACATCTTCAATGACGGCATAATCACTGCTTTTAATGCTGCTCGTGTAGCTCAATACCCAGCAAGAAATTGTTTTTATGATAGCAATGAATGTATCCAATGGAAGTTTATTGATAAAAATTCTAACCATCCTCGTGATTTATCAATAAAAATTGATACAGATAAAAAAGATATTGATTTTACAGCAATAAGGCTGGGTGATGTAACAGGTAATTGGCGTTCTACTATAGCTGGAAAGCGTGCAAAAATTGAAACCAACAATAACAATAAAGTTATTGAGATATTTAAAGGATCTTTCCTTTCTATACCTGTTATTTTTAACGTAAAGGAACAAATCACAGGAATAGATATAGGAGTTGATTACTCAAATGATGATATTAAAGCCGATAAAATAGAATTATCCGCTGGTCTATCAGATAAAAATTCAGATAATGCCTATACTTACTTTGCACATGCAACAAATGATGGAAAGTCTTCATTTGTCGTCTATACAACACCACCAAGTTTATATACCCCAAAGCAAGCTGAGGTTTTGCTTAAACTAAACATCCAAGCGATTGGAAATGTTGGGAGCATCAGTAATTTTTCATTCAACAAACTGGAAGTCAATGAAAATCCAAATACAGACGCTGGTTTTCTTATTGATGGTCAAGTTTATAAAAGCATCGATATAAAAATTAGCCAGGACCCAGGAAACGATGAAAAATTAGGGCTTGCAGAGGCTATACTAGCCTTGAAATGCAATTCTTTAAGCCAAACTTGCCAAAACGACGTTTCTTTAGAAGAAGTACTTAATATTTTACAATTTATGAGTTGTTTTGAAGAATAATTACAACTCTTGAATCTTAAACAAGTGGTGTGTCTTGATCATATCAAGACACACTAACATTATGACTACAAGTCTATTTAAAAGGAGGGACTTATGTATAAATTGTTAATCAATATATTTTTAGCTATATTATTGTTTGTATCCCCATCGCATGCAAAACAGCATGTTGAAAGTTTTTATAAAGCAAATTTAATTAATAACAACAGTGTAAATGCAAATGGCGTAGCAATTTATGGTTACTATAAACCTGTCCATGGAGATAAACTTTATTATCCAATAGACACAAATCAGGAGAGTCTTGATATTGAAACACTTCATAGTATAAAGATTACATTGGAAGATTCTATGAATGATATTGTTCTTGATTCCAATGTTCGTATTCATAGAATAATACCTCTTGCATGTGTAAAGATACAAAGCACTTCAAATGATTATTATAATAATGTAATTATTTCAGACCTTACAACATATGATCCAGAAGAACTTGGTGAAAGAATACCTATTGTCCTGGTACATGGATGGCATCTTTTTCAAAATAATGTCATTAATATGATCGCAAAACACCCAGAATTAGAATCATGGGAAAACCTTCGATCATTTATTTCAAATAATTCTCCAAATAAATATAAGATATTCCAGTATCGATACCCATCGTTTTTGGATATAAGCACGAATGGCGCATTTCTATCTGAAGCAATAAAATCGGATCCAGAGCTTATGAACCGAAAAGATATCATTATTATAGGCCATAGTATGGGCGGGTTAGTTGCTAAATCTGCTATGTTTGAATCTAATTTAAATGAACAAACGTTAAAACTTCTGACACTTGCAACACCACATCATGGAATTGTTGGTATTGATGCAAAGGGAGATCCTGGTGCCACTTATACTATGCTTTTTGAATTAACAAAAGCAGGCTTATCAAAAGTAATAGATGTAGTTCCAGTAAAAAGAAAAAATCCAGTAAAAGCCCTTTTAACAAAAAAAGTATTCGCATTTTTAATGGAGAATTTTAATGATTTCATTGCTGATAGGTTTAACGATTACTACTTATCTACAAATGGAGTTTGTAATTTAGCTTATGATGGTAAATGGTATCAGGAATCAATGCCTATCTATCAACAACTTCAGGCTTTTAAGCTATTTGCATTAAACCTTAAAACAAAACCTGAATTTAAAAACATTAAAACTTTAGAGACAAAATTAGACTTTATATTTGATTCAATAGATAAGAATCAAATATATAATGGACATTATGATACAAATGTCTGGCTGGCATCAATAAATAATCAATATCGTCGAGAAATGTATCAAAAAATAATTTTTTATGGTTCTCGATTAGCTGGTATTGATGAAAGCCAAGTCAATGAAAATTTATTATTTTCCATAATAGGTACTGGCCTTAAAATTGAAAGTGGATTGGATAATGATGGCATTGTACCCGTGCAATCTTCATTTTTTCTTCCTTCAGGTGTAAAATTTTCAACCGCTATAGCTGTAGATGGTATTGATAAACATAGCGGGACTTATTCAATTGAAAATAATACAAATCTCAATTATCGCTATTTTTATGATTTTGATCACTTACAAATGATTAATGATATAGATCAAGATGAGACAAATTCAAATACGAATGAACTGGAATACAAACTGTTTCATCAAATAATGAACGATCTTTCTGATATTCAAAACACAATAGATGATACTATTTTTATAAAACCAGAAGAATCCATTAGAGTAATAGGAACATTGATACATAGTGTTGTACAACAGGGAAAATCTATTAAATTAAAGGGAAAAGTTGAATCATCAAATGGTAATCTAACAAAAGTAACAGCAGTTGTATCATTTCCCGATGGCAAAACAAAAGATGACAGTTCATTATCATCATCCAATATAAATTCTCCAACCTTTGATCTGTCGAATTTTTCATTTAACACATCAATTTTTAATCAATATGGAATATATAGAATATCAATTTGGGCTAAATCTTCGTCGGTTCAAAATCCTGATTACCCTTTAGTTACATTTCAAATACAGGTCGTTAAGGATAATGAACCACCAGAAATTTTATATTTTAGAACAGACAATGCTTCTTACAATCTTAATGATTCAATAGAATTAAAATGGGAGATTAGTGATTCCAACGAAATTGGATATCAAAAAGTTAATCTGTATCATTCAGATAAATTTATAAAAACAATTTTTAGCTCCAGATCTGATTCAATACATATATCAATGCAAGATAGGAAAGCAACCTGGAATATACCTGGTGATATTTTGCCAGGAGATGAATATTATTTTATTATTGAAGTTGAAGATAATTCTGAGTTAAAAAATTATTCTTTGAGAAAAAGCAAATTTTTTTCAATCATTAAACCTCAAAAACAATATAATCCTATCAATAAACCTTCAAAGGCAATAAACGTTTTGCCTTCTAACAGATCTAAAAATGTTAATATTTATACTGATATTCAGTGGAAAAGTGGCGGAGATACAACAAGCTACTATGTTTATTTTGATGATGATTATAACCTGAATTCAGCGGATTTTAGATTGGAAACATCTGATACTCGTTATAAACCACCATATCTGAAAAAAAATACTACATATTATTGGAGAATTGATGCTGTGAACTCAGATGGTATAACAAAAGGTGAAACATGTTTTTTTACAACAGAAAAAGAGCAATTATTAAAATCATATGTCTGGGATTTTGAGTTTCATAAAGAGTATAACTGGAAAAAAGCAATTGGTACAATTGGTACTACGTTTACGAACTTTTGGCAAATAAGACCATCTGACACTAATTCAAAATGTGGTATTTTAAGTCCTGACGATTTAAATGAAAATGATTTTCAAATGTATAACGAAATTGAAGTAAGAGCTGCGCATGTTGGTGAATTTAAAAACACTATAGATGTTTATTTATTAAACAATAATAAAATACAATCATCTTTAACACTTACATATATATCAGGTGATAAAAAAGCGAATAGTCAATGTATATATAAAGGCAATATTGAAACCTCAAAAATTTTTGATCAGATAAATATTGTATTTAGTCAAAAATCCAGTGATAAAAGAGTATTTATAGATTATGTGAGACTTAATCAATCTGAGGATAATAATGATCAAGATACTCAAAGACCATATTTAACATTTTCCAACCCACCTGATGGAAAAACACTTATTTATGGAAAAAAAGTTGAAATAACGTATTCTGCAACAGATAACATTGGAATATCTCATTTTCAAATTGATTTTTGTAATGATAAAAATTCATGCCAATATAAAAATATAGATAATAGAGTTCCTTCTTCTCAAAATAGATATTTATGGATACCGGATCAAATAACCGAAGGAGGTAGACTTAGAATTTCAGTGTTTGACTCTGCTAATAATGCAATGAGACGATCTCATGAAATTAAAATTATAAAAGATCCTGAACAAGACAATGATGGTTCTTGCCTTGAAGTGCCTGAGCTTAATGAATTCAAGGATAAAATATCAAATGGAAAATATGGAGTATCCTGGAAATCTATAAAGTGTGCCACAAAATATGAAATCAAAGAAACAATTAATGGAAGTAATAAAATTTACTACACTGATAAATCTTATTATTCATTTAACAAGAAAGAAAGTGGGCTTTACTACTATAAAGTTCGAGCTATAAAAGGTGACTTTATAAGCGATTGGAGTTATCCAATTGATATTATTGTTGAATTTGTAGCAAACAAGCCTCCTGATTCACCTCTTCCTGTTTCACCAAAACATGAACAACATGATATCCCATTTAATAATACATTATTTCAATGGATCAGTGATGATCCTGATTCGTATATGGGGGCAAAATTTAAAATTTTATTGGGCACCAGTCAAAATCAAATGCAAGTTTTAAGAGATTTTGATGATGAATACTCTATGGACACCACATATATTCATAAAAACAATTTAGATAGTAATACAAAATACTACTGGCAGGTATTTTCAAAAGATATTGAAGGAGATATAACAACAGGCTCAATTTGGAGTTTTCAAACAGCTGAAAAAATTTCTGAATCAATCCCATCGTTTACTAACGAGACCGAACAAAGACTTCCAAAGATATACTTGAATACTCATTCAATAAGTGTTGTAGATTTTGATAATGATGGTGATTTTGATATTTGTGAAGTTGATAATAATCCATCATTAAATAAACCTTCGGTTTATTTATATCGCAATAATGGAAATGGATCTTTTTTCATTGCAAACCCAGAAGGATTACCCAAAAACTTAAAAGGTTTAGGATCTACATGGTCAGATTTTGATAATGATGGAGATTTTGATGTGATGATCTGGTTTTCAGACCACCATCCCATATTATATAGAAATGATAGAAATCTAAATTTTGTTGATGTAACATCCATCGCAGGTATTTCATTTAACCCGGAGGTTAAACCATCATTTAATTCATGTTCATGGTGTGATATAGATAATGATGGGGATATGGATTTATATTGTTCTTTTGGAGAAAAACTTTTTAAGAATAATGGAGACCAATCATTTATAGATATAACTGCCGAAAGTGGCATAAGTCCAATAAATGAACAATATCCACGTGCTTGTGCATGGTTTGACTATAATAAGGATGGTCTTATGGATTTACTTACAGCAGGTAATAATGCGGCAATGTATACCAATAAAGGAGAAAATAAATTTAAAAAGGATTCAATACCTGGAGGATATAATCCATATGATCATTGGGGTATTGCAATCGGTGATTTCAATAATGATGGCTTTGCTGATATTTTTCTCACAGGGAATGGCACTACTTGTGATAAATTATTAAAAAATAATGGGAAAGGTGCATATGAAGATATTATCAAGCAGTCTGGATTTCCACAAGGGCTTATTTCTAATTATTCAGCTACATGGGTAGATGTTGATAACGATGGATGGCTTGATCTGGCTGCTGATAAAAAAATTTTTCACAATAATGGCAATGATCAATTTACAGAAATAACTGGTTCGGTTGGAATTCAGCATATTGATTCAGTTAATAGTATTGTTTCTTTTGATGCCAATAAAGATGGTGCTCAAGATATTATGTTTGGAACATTGAATCAAAATCAGCTCTATATTAATGAAAAACCAGGTAATAACTGGTTGAAAATTAAGTTAATTGGTAATCAGTTGAATCAACATGGTTATGGTACAGAAATTAGAGTAAAATCAGAAAATGAACAATGGTTTCGTTATACATTAAACAAGGTGGGAAGATATGACCAGGAATCGCCTGTTCAGCATTTTGGTGTTGGACAATCTAATCAGGTCGATATAAGGGTTGTATGGCCGAACTCTATTGTTGATGAATTATTTGATATTGATGTAAATACAATTATTGAGATTAATGAAGGTCATTTTCAAGATAAAATTGCACCTGCAAAAATTACGAATCTTGTCTCCACATCTGAATCTTATTCAAGCGTTGTCCTTGGTTGGACAGCAACCGGTGATGATTATTGGATACGAGATGCAAGTTGTTATCAAATAAGATGGTCAAATAGTCCTATTAATGATTTAAACTGGGATTCAGCAATGTCTTTATCTTCAGTTCCTAAACCAGCTAAATCAGGGGCATCACAACATGTTACGATTAAAGATTTATTGCCTGATACAACATATTATTTTGCAATAAAGGCTTCTGATGAGTCAGGGAATACATCTAATCTTTCAAATGTTGCTTCAATTCATACATCCCTTGGCAAAAAACTATTAAACCTCACTGCCTTGCCAGGTGGGTGCAATAGTATTGATTTAAAATGGAAAATACCAGATTTGTTAATTTCAAAGTATAAAATATGGTATTCAACGTCATCGTTCATCAAAAATGATTTGAAAAATGCTGACCAACTCATAAATCCTCCTGAACCTGGTTATCCTGGAGATATACAAGTTATTTCCATTACAGATTTAAAACCCAATACTAAATATTATTTTACAATTGAAATGATATACAAAAAAGAGGTCTCATCATTTTCCGATGTTATTTTTGCGAAAACAAATAGCTTAATTCGCAATTCACTATCTGAAATATCTTCTATGAAATATCAATTTCATGAAACCCATGGATGTTTTCCATTTATACAAGGAGATATAAATGGTGATCATCTTCCGGATCTTGTCATAACAAGTTCAAGCTATATCAATGAGTCCTTTAGATATAATGTATCAGTCCATTTATCTGATCATGGAAACATAAATCCAATTCCAATGGCTAAGTTTTCCAATAATTTTTTTCATTATGCATCAATTCAAAGCACAGCAATATCTGACCTTAACAATGATGGTAAAGATGACTTGATTATTGCTCAGAGCAAAGACAGTCAGACGAATAACCATACTGGTAAGGTTAAAATATATTTTGGTGGAGATCAAATAGCTCCAAATCCCAATTATTGCATTGATGGAAATAGTTCGGAATCCAGATTAAAATCGGCTGTTTTAGGAGGTTATGATTTTAATAATGATCAGATTGAAGACCTCGTCATATATGAAAAGGAAATTATAAGTTTTTATTATGGAAAAGATAACAATTTTGATACACAAAAGGATAATCAATTGGCGTTAAATGGGCCTAGAACCAATACAGTTTATCTGTCTGCGGGTGATTTTAATGGTGATCATCAAAATGACATTGTCGCTAAGTATAATAATAATCTTGCTTTTTTTATCTCAAAAAATGGGAACCTTAATACAAGTCCAAAAATATTTACATTAGAAAAAAATTCTTTTTCTATGTATGCACCTGCCATTGGTGATTTTAATAGTGATGGATATGATGATATTGCCGTATCAATATCAAATGAAGTATATGTTTACTTTGGATCATCTAATGATAAATGGCCTGAGGAGATTCAATCACTAAAATTTAATGATAAAATGCAAGGAAATAGCAATTTAATCTCAATGGATATCAACAATGATGGAAAAGATGATCTTTTATACAGTAATTATGATGACAACACCTATTACGATGGCACAATAACAATTTTTCTTGGAAATTCGAATTTTGATACAATTGCAGATATGGAAGTCTCAATGGAAGGGTATCCAGACTTTGGAAAATACATTCAATCATTTGGAGATTTGAATCAAGATGGATATAATGATTTGTTTATTGGATCTAATAATGAAAGAATGCTTGTTATGGCAGGCCAATCAATGAATATCAAATCAGAGACCACACCTCCATCAAAAGTTAATGATTTATCAGCACAAAGTCTTATTCATGGCCAGGTAATACTGAATTGGACAGCGCCACATGATAATGAAGTACCTCATAAGGCATATCAATATGAAATTATTCAAACATGCAGTTACTATGGATTTGCGAAAAACTGGGGATCTTCTTCAGAATCAGTTTTAAATATACCTATCCCATCAAAATCAGGAACTCATGAAAAATTACTGATTAACAACCTTATTCCAGGTCTGACATATAAATTTAAGCTTCGGTCCTGGGATACGAATGGAAACTTATCAAATGAATCAAATACGGCTTCTATTGAAGTCTTTTCTGGGTTTGAACAATCAAAGAAGTTTGAGTTTGACAAAGTAGACTCAACGTCAATGAATTGTAATAATTATTCATATAGTCTTGGAAGTCTTTATAATGGCGGTGATTTAAATGGCGATGGTATTGATGATATCCTGTTAAATGGTGGCGCTCAATGTGGTCGTTTAAGAATTTTTTGGGGTGGAGGTTCTTTTGATTCGAGTCCCGATTTTGATATTATTGGAAATGACCAGTTAGGCAAGAGTCTTGAATATGGATCAAATTGTTATGTGAATAGAATAGATAAAGTATTCCCCCTTGGAGATTATAATAATGATGGAAAATCCGATTTTTATATTTTTCATTGGTGTTTTAATAAAGAAGGCTTTTATAATGGAAGCCAAAATCTTTATAATGTCACCCCTGATGGCAAATTAAGTCTTGAATGGGATGCAATTGAAAACGTAGGAGATGTTAATGGTGATCACTATGATGATTTTATCGCTATTGACAATTTATACGAAATGTCAAAACCAACTAGATTAGGTCTCTTTTTAGGCCATTCTTCTTTTAAAGAAACACCTGATTTAATTTTATTCAATGACCTTAAGTTTAATCAGGTTAGAGGAATTGGAGATGTTAATGGCGATGGATTTAGCGACATCGCTGTAAGTAAAACTGATTCAAATAATCATTCAAGTGTATTAATTTTTCTTGGTAATCAACATATTGATAATAAAGTTGATATAACGCTAAATCCGCTTGATGAACAATATGCATTTTCATTTGCCAAATCCATTGAGGGTATTGGAGATTGGAATGGTGATGGCTTTAATGATCTTGCAGTTTCTAATTATAGTACACAAATTAATAATGATGTACAGGGAGTCGTTTATTTATACTTTGGTAAAAAAAATATATCAGATGAGCCAGATATGATCATTAAAGGTCCGGCTGGAGGAACTTATTTTGGTCAAGAACTCTATTCAGCAGGTGATTTAAATGGAGATGGATGTTCGGATTTTATCGTTGGTGGGTTACAAGGTTCAACATACTCAGGTCAAACCAGAATTGTATATTTGGGTTCTAAATCGTCTATAAATAAAGCAGCTCATAGCATAAATGAATATCATGACAATGGTATTGATAAATTTCTCAATAGAGAACATCCTCTTTCAATAGATTTTAATGGTGATGGTAAATCAGAAATTATTTGGAAAGGTTATAAATCAAATCAGTTTCCATATTATTTAGTCGAGTTAGTTGAAAAAGATTCGGATAATGATGGTATTAGTGATATTGATGACCCTTTTCCTTATCACAAAACACCAGCAAAACCTCAATTGTTAACACCTGGAGATGAAATGACTGACGTTAATAATAATGGAATATTTTCATGGACATCTGAAAATGCAAACCACTTATCTATTACATATAATCTTTATGTTGGTAAATCAACTGAGCCTGAACTTATAAAATCTGATATCATAGATAATCAATATCAAATGTCAAAATGTTCATTAGATTATAATACTTACTATTACTGGAAAGCAGCTGCAAAAGATAATGTCGGTCAAGTTGTTTATTCTGACACACAATCATTTATTACAGATATGCTAACAACGCCCTCGCAACCTGAATATATAACCATTACCGCTCAGTCTACTGGAAATTTATTGGAATGGAGTTTAAATTCTAATCAAGATATTGAACAGGTCATTATTCAAAGAAAAAAAACAGAAGAAACAGAATGGGAGTTGGCTGCTCAAATTGGTAGTAATGTTAAGAGTCATCTGGATTCATATCTAATTGAACCTCATCAATCCTATGATTATCGCATTGCTTTTGAAAATATGTTTGGGCCTGGAAATTTTTCAAGTTCGCAAAGTGTTGTTGTTGCAAATCATCCTCCTGTATTATTAATTAATCAAGAAGATTATATTTTTAGAACAACTGAAAATAACACAATACTATTTTCAGGATCTGATCCTGACGATGATTCACTATCATATTCATTGACTTCATATCCAGATGGTATGTCAATCAATATTGAGCAAAATATAATTGAATGGGTTCCTGAAAAAAGTCAAACAGGAGAATATACGATTGTTTTAAATGTTTATGACCAGTATCAAGGAACTGATCAAAAACAAATACATGTTAATGTAAGGAACAAACCCTTTGCAGAACCGAAAGTAATATGTGGAACCATTAGATATTTTGATGGTATTAGTATTGTTCCAAATACAACTGTTGTATTAGAAAACAGCAGAGGGGATGAAATAACATCAACATTATCGGATAGCAATGGTAGATATACGATAACTGTACTTGAGTCTGATGGTTATGAATTACGTGCATATATGTATAATGATATAGATTCATATGGTGCTGGCTATGTAAAAGCACTTGAAATTCTTGAGATAATTACTGAGAAAAGGGGTAAAAGCTTCTATGATATAATTGCCGGTGATTGTGATATTGATGGAGAGCTTACTGTAAAAGATGCACTTGAAATGATCTACCATGCAGTAAGATTAGATCCATCATACAAGTATTATAAATGGAAAATATTTTCATCTGACTATCAATTAACAGAAGAATACTTTTTAAATGAAGAAGGATATGTCAGAAGATATATCAATCTACAAAATTCTTTATATAAGCAAGATTTTATTGCTTTTAAAAATGGTGATGTTGGTCATTCCTGGAAACCAATCAATGAAAGATTCAATATATCCATTAATTCTGATTCAAATAGCCTATCAATAAATTTTAACTATGCTTATGTAAATCCTTGTTATACTATGGAGTCTAATCACTCAATAACGGATAGTACAATTCAAGTTAATATTCAATTAAAAGGACAAGGCTGTGAACAAGAAGTAACAGAAATCAAAATTTCAGAAGAAATTGGTGTATTATCTCCAGGCGCATATAGTTGCGTTGTTTTTATTAATAATGTCAGATATGGTGAAAAAGAGTTTGAAGTAAAAGAAATAAAGGAACAAATTACTTCCTTAACCCCTGGATGGAATATGATTTCATATTATATTTCACCTCAAAATCGAGAAATGGGTTATTTATTAAAACCGATTATTGATAATAAAGTGCTTCAAACAATATTGGATGAAGATGGAAACATCATTTACTCAGCTCAATCTGGCTGGATAAATGGTGAACAAATGAGCAATAAAAAAGGCTATCTTTTAAAATCAAACCAGGAGATTCGCTTTTCAAACAAAGGCGAAGAGGTTGAATTACCTTTTGAAATACAACTGAAACAAGGTTGGAGCATAATCGGTTATCCTGTTGAAAAACCACAAAACATATATGATGTCATGAAACCTCTCATTGATAATAACCTTTTGGATAAAGTGATAGATGAAAAAGGAAACAGACTCATATATTTAGGTATAACAGAAGAGTGGTTGAATCAGATTGGTGATATTGTACCTGGAAAAGGTTACCTGATTAACGTTTTAGAGAATTGCTCTTTAAAACTGAAACAATAATCATAATAATAATGATCATAGTTATTAATTACTAATAAATTGCCGGGATTGCTGGATCTGTTTAGTCATGTACCCATCTCTCTTCCCGGCAACTTATTATTTCAAATTGGCAAAATAATCTATTCAACTATTGTTACATTCTCTCCATGGTTATATATTGGTCCGCCCATATCAGATATCATATCAACCACTGATGAAACATTAGTATCATTATCAAATGAATTCATATAATCATGTATTGCATTTTTGATTTCATTTATATTGAATAGATGCATTACATATGTTCCTTCCCATCCTATACTTGCACCAACTTTTGGTTGTGGTATAATCTTACTAATTAGTTTATTTAAATATGGTATTTTATCACCTATTCCAACTTGTATCTCACCTTTATCAATAGATTCATCTATGCCACCTTTATTTGCAGGTACTGTTTTTGAAACATTTACACAAAACGCTGAAGCTGAAACATTTGCTCCATGTCCTGATAAGTTCCTTATTATTTCTTCTTTAGAATGACCATAAACTATTGCTGAGCCAATTTCAAAACCACCACGAAATGATATATCAAATTTTAAACCATTATTACCTTTATCATCAAAAACATACCCAAGGGTAAAGTTTAAACCAACACCAATAACAAATGTATTTGAAAACTGAATTGAATGAGTTTCTTCTCCATTATAATCAAAACTAATTATTGGTGTATTATTGCAATATGCATACGAATTGAAATTAACAATCAGGTTATCTGAATTAAACTTCTCAAATAGAGGATCTACACTAATAAATTGTCCTGTTATTCTGTCATAATACCTCGCCTCAAAATAATGTAACCCACTCTCTCTGTCTCGTTCTTTCCCTGTAAACCGATAATCCGCAGTCTTTTTTTCAATCCCAAATCGCTCTTTTCCAAAAGGATAATTAACAATCT
>Ga0272440_1001152_pt1 | contig 21992 bp, 16 predicted proteins | sample SSMMMBAug17_FD_192440 | JGI IMG/M metagenome (GOLD analysis project Ga0272440, IMG submission 192440) | Marine sediment archaeal communities from Little Sippewissett salt marsh, Falmouth, MA, United States - SSM-MMB-Aug17 | ecosystem: Environmental > Aquatic > Marine > Wetlands > Sediment ...
TTATTATTATCAATATCTCGATTTTCAGATTTTGTTCCATGATTTTTTAATAAATCTTTCCATTTTTTTCCCTTGATATCATAAATAAATAATTTTAAATTATTTAAATATTTTTGTATTAACATTTAGGAGGATATTAGTATGCTTATCAGATTATTAGTGTTAAATTGTTATTTGGCAGTATTTTTAGTTATTGCCCCATGTTCATATGCACTTGAATACACTGTACAACCAAGATTAATGTTTGGTTGGATGTCATATAGTTTTAAAGACAACGTTTCTCCATTTACTTCAGATAGTAGTATAGATTATAATGGTGTTAAACCATATGGTGGATTTGGGACAACTTTAACACACAAAAATTATTATGTGGATATTTATTGGCAACAAGAATTAAATAGTTATTCTCAATTAAATTCAAGCACTACAAATGATATGGTAACACTTAACGATACCACTATTTTTAATTATAGTTTGGAAAAAAATTTGGATGCTAAATTTGGTCGAAAGGATTTTGTTCTTACTTTTGGAACAACATTAGATAAAATGACGTTTTTTGGAGGATACAAAATAACCACTTCATATTTTGATATGGGTGATAGTTATGAAATTGAAGAACGTTTCAGAGAGAACGAATTAATACCATATTATACGAACAAAATTCATTTAACAACAAATAATATGGATTATGAAAATAGAAGTTTATTTCTTGGTTGTGGATATCGTATCGTTTATAAAATAGGGATGCTTGCAGGTAAAATTGCTATTAATTATTCAAGAATGGAAGCTATCAGAAATTATAGTGTCGGTGTACATCAACTTGACGAGGACATTAGTAATGTTGATGATGAGGCAGATCGTATATTTACAAGAAACAGAAAGAAATCAAAAGAGAAAAAAATTGGTGTAAGTCTGGGGATATCCTGGAAAGGACCAATATCAAAGTACTGGAATTATGTTTTTTCATTTGATGCAGGACAGTATAAATTTGATGAGATTGATGAGCTTTCTTATAAAATAAATGCTTCTATCGTGTGGATTATTCCTTTTGAGGCATCATTAAACTATTGATTTGCAAGAAAGAATTTGATTTATGAATAAGAATGTATGTTGCTCGATTATATTTGAAGGCAAATTAATAAAGGACACAAGGGAAGTTCTATCAATAAATGAACAAACTTATATTAACTACAAAAATTATGATCTTTTAATAACTCTAAAACAATCAAATAAAAAATATACCATTGAATGCAGAATAACAAAAAATATCGTTAAAAATCCTGAAATAACAGAGATTAAAAATAGCGAGCAACAAGTTCTTGGTATAATTTCTTTTGAAAAAATACCTGAATTAAAAGTTGCCTTTTTTGAAGATGAAGATAATGCATCATATAATGAAAAAAATAAACAATTCAAGACTAAAGACAAATCCAAATTAAAAATAGGGCAGATGAATGACCCCATAAAGGGTTCAGAATTAATTACTTCAGAAGAAACTTTGAATGTAAATCACGAAGGCAAAAAAACAATTGAATCGGATTCATCATTTACTCATGTTGAACATTTATCAAGTACTACAGAGGAAAATGTTTCAAAACCACAATCAAATAGTGAACAAATAAATAATAAAAAGAGCCAAAATAAAGAATTGTATGAATATATTATAAACAGATTTTTTTCAGATATTCATTTAGCAAAAGATTTCACACCGATATTTAGAAAATATATAAGCAATTGGAGACTTGTTTTAATTTTTTTACTGTTAATCATAATTGTTATAGTAATCATTATGCCTCGAGTTAAAACGCCAAAAATATTAGAAAGTAGCAATACTGAACATTATGGGGTAGAAGACAAATATAATGAAAAACTATATCAAAAAGTGAAACAACTAACAGAGAATATCGAAAAATTGGATTGCAAAACAGTTAATAATAAGTATGATCCCCAAATTAAAACTGTTTATCACTATCTTGACAATCTGAACGAATCAAACGAAAAAATTGAAATAAAAAATAAGATCAATAAAAAAATCGATAAATGTAGAGAGGAATACCAATAACATGAAAATAAAAATTTGTTTAATTCTTTTACTTGTATTTATCTTTTCATCGAATGTACATAGCATTAATAATTTGTTATGGCCGAAAGAAATAATTATACCAGTTGAAATTGTTAAGTCACAAAAGCTGCCTCTAAATGATGGGAAATTATTAACTGTTGAAATGATAGCAGTTGAAGATAAGCAAGCAGCAGATATATTAAAAATTGGGCCGGATGAATGGTTTAAGTTTTCAAATTCAATGAGAAAAGAGTTAAAAAAATACAACAATAAATTTTTACATTTTGAAACCTTTACAGATGGTGAGAGGGTTAAGTCTCTTACAATTCAGGAATTAAAGAACGTTAGACAAGTAATAATTTTTGCAAATTTTCATAACAATACTAAGTATGAAATAGGTCAAAATGGAGATCAATGTATTATCATTAATTTAAAAGCTGGAGTATACTCTTATGGAAAAATTGAACTTGATTTTAATAAAATGGTATTAAAAAAAGATGATGATTGGCATATTAATTATTACCCAACAAATTAATGTTATGAGATAAGGAATACTAATTTTATGGAACGTTGTACAGCAAGGATTAATTGGAAAACAGGTTTATATGTTACTTCCCAACATTTTCAATTATTAGAACAAAGGGAAATCTTTAATGAACAAAATAATTCAAAAAATAATTCTTTTCATTGGGGAATAAGAAACTTAGAATATGATAAAGAATTGTTTGAAGAAAATAAATTTTTAATTAATAAAGCAACAATATACTTCAAAAATGGCACACATATAACCATACCTGATAATGCAAAAATGGGAACATCTGTGAGCTTTGAGGACTCTTTAGAAAAAGATGATGAAATTAATGTTGAAGTTGGAATAAAAAATATTGTTAATAATGATTCTTTTTTGAACGTGGACAATAAAGATTTTTTCACCATTTGCAATAAAAAAATTAAAGATGAAAATGATAATTCAGAAAAGGTTGTTGAATTAAAAATGTGGAGCGTGAAAGTCTTTTTTAGTCAAAAAAACAGTGAGACAAAAGCGAATGACTATGAAATCTTAAAAATTGGTGAAATAACAAAAAAAAATAAAGACAAAAGTATTTATAATAATAACTATATTCCACCTATTGTAAGGGTTTCAGATCATGAAACTTTTATAAATCTATTCAATGATATCTGTAAACAATTAGAAAAAAACCAGGATAATCTTTTTCGTAAGAAATGTTCAAATCCTCATGAAATTTTAAATATAATAAGGCTTCAGTCTGTTAATAAAGCGATAGGTATTTTAGATCAACTATATCAAGAAAGGAACAATATTCATCCTTTTCAAGTATATATTGAGCTAATACGTATTGTAAGCGACCTCCAGACATTTTCACCTAAACCAATAGACAAAATTGAGTATAAACATGATGATTTAAAAAACAGTATGGATACATTAACAAAAGAAATAGAAAGACATTTAAGCTGGAAAGGTTTAAGCTACACACCAAAATACTTTGTATTTGAAAACGAAAAACTCGTCTGCCATATTACAAAAGAAATGCTTAGTAAGGAATTTAATAACTCTTATGAACTGTATTTGTGCATTGATGAAGATTTAATATCAGACATAGAGAACATTAGAGGCTATTTAAAATACGAAAGTATAATATTAAGTCCTTTAAATGAAACAAAGTACAACTTAGAACATAGGTTAGATGGGATAAAAAGAGAAAAAATAGAAAATGTTCCTTATGATTTCCCTCAGAAAGGCTCACATAATAAAAACAAAAATGTCTATCTCAAACTTGAATCTAGTGATAAGAACTGGAACGAATTGTCAAATAATAATCCTTTAGAAATAAAGTTTGACAGTGGAAATGAAAAATATTTTAGATATTTCGAAAATCCTGAAATTTTTTCTATTTTTATATATACACCAAATAGTGGAAATTACTAATGAATAGCCTTCATTCTTATTTAGAAAATTTGATTAAAATAAAAAATCAAATAGACAATAATAGCCTTCATTCTTATTTAGAAAATTTGATTAAAACAAAAAATCAAATAGACAATAATAGTTTTCAAGATGATCAATCAATAATAAAAGGAATAATTGAATATCAAAAGGAACAAATAATTCAAGAAAATAAGAACATAGAAAAAAGAATATTAACTGTTCTACTATATGAATTAGCAAATACTATTTTTTCTAAATCAAGTAATAATTTTGAATGGACAAATTTAGTGGCAAAAAATAAAAAAGGAGAAGAAAAGGCCACAGGTGTTGCAATTGAAGAAATAATTAATGATATGCCTAATAATAGTCTCTTAACTGGCAATGAACATTGGAAGCTATATAGTGAGGCCTTATTCGTCTGGTTTATGCTGGTAGAAAGAAAAGAAGATCTTCAAAAACCGAAAGATTTTTTATATCAAGAGCTTAATCAGTCAGAAATTTTAAATGAACATAAAAAAAATATATCTACATGCAAAGTTGTTAACTATCCTTCTAAAAAAAATATTCCAATGCTATTTGAATCAAAGCATATTTTGTGGTTAGTGGTTGGATTATTTTTTATATTAATTTTTATTAGCATTATAAACTGGAATAGTTTGACAGATACCATTGCAACAATAAGTGTGGGTTAATATGATTTTTTCTAACCTAAAAAAAATATATAATAAACATAAGGGGCTGTTTCTAAATATTTATTTGATTGTGTTATTTTCGGTATCTTTATTCCTTTTTATTCGCTATCCCAGTGATACTTATTTATATATTATATTATGGACAGTTTCAATCTTTGCTCTATTTATACTTTTGTCAATGATTTTTGAATGGAGCTCTATTGTAAAGAAAAAAAAGAAAAATGTTACATTAAAAGATTTTGTCGATCACTGGGAAAATGTTAAGAATCAGTTGGATGAAAATATCGATTTAACCCAAATTCCTTTTACTTTTTTGATGGGAGAGTCTGGTTCTGGAAAAACAACAGCTTTAGTAAAATCATCTTTTTTTAATATTGAAGAAGGTGCCATAAAAAATAAGGATAACTCCGTCCAACAAACCAGCAAATTTAACTTTTTTTTATCAACAGACCCTGAAATTATATTTTTTGATACTGCAGGTCATTATTCTTGTGAAAGTATTGAAAAATTTAAAGAACAATGGGAGAGTCAATATAAAGGTGAGTGGGAAAAGATCTTAGAGCTCATTTCAAAATATAGACCTAATTGTCCTATCAATTCAATAATACTAACCATTCCTATCACTTCTCTGTTAGGTTTAAAATCACCTGTTGAACCAATGTTGGTTGATGATTGTAATAGCAGAATAATCAAGGCTCTGATTTTAAGATTAAGACTGAATGAAATTTATTCTTCTTTAAAGGTACAAGTACCTATCTATATAATGGTTTCAAAATTAGACTTAGTACCAGGTTTTAATCAATTCAGAAAGATTGTCAAAATTAGAAACCCCATTGAATCGGAGTGGTTATTTGGTTTTGATAATAAAAAAAATATTTTAGTGCCAGAAGATTTTGATATTTTTATTAATGAAACATACCAATGGATTATGAATAGATTATATGAAGATCCAAAACATCAAAAATTTGATACAATTTATACATTTCAATTCTTATACAGACTCAAGGAGTTAAAGAAAGCATTATTTGATGATTATTTAAAAATAATTTTTGCTAAAGAAATATCTATAACAGATAGAAAAATAGTCGTTGATAAAAAGACAATAACTGTTGAGAGAGACAGAATAAATGAAATTATTATTGATGACAAGAAAAAGAACAATAAACCCTTTGATTTATTTTACAAGGGCTGTTTTTTTTCTACAAGTGAACAACCCGGCTCACTTACTGATAAGAAAATAAAAGAGGATTATAAAGATAATACAGGCCAGGGCGACGATACAGGAGAACGATCAAGGAGCTATCAAGAGTTTAGTGACGCTGCAAGTTTTGAAAGACAGTATTTTTTTCGTGGCTTTTTTGAAAAAATTATTGATGAAAGTAATCTGGTAAAAAGGACAATAAATGCAATCTTAAAAAACTTTCTAATAAAATTTTTATGTTTGTTGTTAATTCTTTTCTTTCTTATTTTTTGGGGATATTTCCATTTCAATATTTATTTACCACTTAATGATGCCATTGGAAATATCATAACTGATTACACAACTTACAATAATAAACAAAGCGTTTTTCGTTCAACGAATGATTCTTGTGTGAACATTGATGCCAATAATGTCAATATTAGAGAAACGATAGATCAGTTAAATAAAATGTTTGAAAAAAGAAACTCTTTGGATAAAAATATTTCTAATCTGTTTGTACCTGCAAAGATTATTCATGACTTGATGTTTGATGAGTCTTTAATTGATAATTTAAAAAATATTGAAAAAAATATATCTGTTCAGCGATTGTTTTTTCCAATACTATTCTTATCTGCTGAAATTATGAACAAAAATACGCTTGTAAGTAAAGATGAAGAAAAAGAAAAATTCTTAGAAATGTTAACAGTTTATTTGTCAATATTTTGTGAATTGAAACCTAAAGATTTTTTTAATGTCCATGAAGTTCTCTATGATGATTATAGACAAGTACTTGAAGGGGTAAAGAAGCCAGAAATTTCAGTTATTCTAACTAAATATCCCCCAGATAATAAATGGAATATTCCATGTTATGAGGATTTAGCACTTTCTGTAAGAGTAGGAATTGAACAATTGTATTCTTTCTGGCTTTTAAATGAAATGAAGTTATCATCAATAAATTTGACTGTTAAAGAATTTATAAAAGAGTATAATAATATTCTTAATAGCTATTCTCAAAACAATGTCAAAAATATAAAGTATAAATGTGGGCATTTTACTAAACTTGCTGAAAAATTAATAGATATTATTAATAGACTTCAGGCCCAAAAAGAATTGTTAAAAACACCAAGTGAATATAAAAAGGAATGTCTTGATGATTATAAAGTTTTGTCTTCCATTGTTGATCCAATAGATAATTCCAACAATTGGTTTATTCAAGGATTAAAAAAAGATATCAATGAACAGAAGGAAATTTGTAAACAGGTATACTCATCATTGACAACTGACTGGGATGAGATCAAATCTTATCCTTTTATAATAGACAGTCAATTCCAAAATATTAAATCGCATTTAGAAAAAACAAGTGATATTTTGGATAATTCTTCAATCAAATCAAAATTAAAAAAAGGTAAACAAGTCTTAACTGACTTAGATATAGATAGTTCTAAATCGCCGAAAATAGAAGATATAGCTACTGTAAAGACTTCTTTAGAATTAATTATTGAATTTCATAAAATAATTGAAAAAGACTTATCAAAGTTTGTTAGTAGCAATATTAAAATGAATAAAAAAGAAATGGACTTTATTGTAGCTCAAATAAATCAATTAAATAGGAGATATCAAGAGGAAATAAAAAACAAAAAAGAAGTTATAAAATCAAAACTATCAACAATTAATAGCAGTAATAATGTTTGGGACTGGGATAAGAATAATCTGACAAAATCCATTGATTTTCATTTAAATAATGAACTCTGTACAATTAATTATATAATAACACAAGAGCTTAATAAGCATTTCTTTTCAGATAGCGAACGAAAAATTTCAAGTCATGAGATTTTATCATTTATAAAACATTTAAATGATGTAAAAGACAGTTTAAAAAATGAAAATCAATACCATTGTAATCAAACCATAATTAAGTATTCTCATAATCAAGTAAAAAAAGCCTATGAAACTTTTATAATATATTGGGACAGTGTTATTGATGAGATCTGTAACGAATTGAACAGTTATTCAGAAACAACAACCTGGAATGAGATGAAAGCATTAGTTTTAGAAAATGAAACATTTCTGTTAAATCCTAATAACGGCCAGTTAGCTAACCTAAGAAGGAATGTCTCTCCTGAAGATCTTAAAAAATTAAAAGAAATAACAATTGATTACACATGGGAATCTTCTATAGTTGAAAAATATATCAGAATTAAGAATACATGTTCAGTTTTTGCTATCAATAGTACATACAGTGAAGATATCGTAAATATACAACATGAATATATTGAAAATATTAGAATGTATTCACAAAGTGATTTTAATGAAGATAGGTTAAAGCAATTAGGAGAGTTAAATCTTCTTTTACAGAGTTCAGAGTACTCTAATGAAGTTTTATCGAATAAGCTTAAAGCGATTGGAGAACATGCATTTGATTTATATCATCAAGATAATATTCATGTAGACAGAATTCCTACAGAAAAAATTAAAATAAAATTCGTTGAATTCTTAAAAGAAAAACAAAATGATTTTTGCTATGAAAAAGACCGATCTCATATGTGTTTTCCTTTTGGTCAGTATACCAGTAAATGTGATCAAAAAGCTATCGATAAAAAATTGTTAAATTTTTTTAAAGAGATGGATGATTTTTTAATCCAAAAATGTCATATAAAAAACATTGAGTTATTAAAAAATAATTTAGATAAACAACAAATTAATTTTTTAGAGCAATGCAGAAAGTGGCGAGATTTTTTGTATGAAAAATCCTATAAACCCAAAATGCATGAAATAGAAATTGAACTTCAAGATAAACATCCCCCAAATAATCATGATTCTTACTACTTTGGTGAAATGCTGACCTCTATTGAAATAAGCATTAATGCAATGAAACAAAGAATTCTCATCAACGATGGAGATTATAAAAAAACATTCAATTGGAGTATATCATCTTCGAAAACAAATAATAAAGAAAAACTTGATGATGAATATGTTGCAGTTATTATAGGAAAATATGATGAAGATGATATCGCTGTTTTTAAGATTGGTGGAGGCAGTTTATCTCTTCCTGGATATTTAATGAAAGAGAAAAAAAATGTAAAAGAATGGTTTCTTGATGGAACATTAAATTTTATAAAGAAAGATAGCGACTCTAAACATATTCTTGTTCCTTTATCTTTTAAATGGAACGAGGAAATTCCTGAAATTATCGTCTGGCCAAAATGATACATTTAATAAAAAAAAAAAGAGTAATTCCTATTCAAGCTTATGGTAAATTACCGCTAACAAATAGTTTTATCGCTATTACCAAAACAAAAAATGCATTGGAATGGCAGAGTTGGTTATACAGACAAAATTTAGATTTAACAAGTGATATGAAGCCTTTTTTATTTCAAAATTCATACAAATCATCTTTTATCATCGGTTTAATATCAAAAAGTTGTGATGGCATGGCAAGGGAGTTTCCTTTCTCTATTTTTATTGACTGGAAAAAGCATTGGTCCAAAAAAAAATTCATTGACACTGATATACACGATATATGGATTGAATTAAAAAACATTCAGCAAGCGAATAATAGTACTTTTGATTTTTATCAGAGTTTATTTCAACAAGAAATTACAGTACAGCCTAATAGAAAGGAAAAAAAGATAATTAATTGGGTGGAAATCAATTTAGATCAAAAAAGATATCCAATTTTTTTTTTAAACTAATTTGAAATGGGACTTGAATAATGAAACAGATTTGTCTTGAAGTTATGGATGGTCCAATGGATGGGCTAATCTGCGTATCGAAAAATGAGAAGTGTACTATATACAGAGATAGTGATCAAAAGTGTATTGATAATATTATGTGCCTTCAATTTGACAATGGAATTTCTAACCCTCATGCAGAGATTATCAATAAAAAAGGACAGTGGTACTTAAAAGATCTTGGAAGTCAGAATGGAATCCCATTAGAAGATAGGCTTCTAAAAAAAAATGAGAATTATCTTTTGGAGAAGAATCAGCTTTTTTGTCTTGAATCAACCTTAATAAAACTTTTAGAGACTGATTCTCACGAATATGAATATTCTTCGAAATCAAACAATTTTTTTGTTGACCTGAGACTTCAATACAAAGAAAGAATGTCTGATAAATTATCCAATTTATGGAATCAAATTTACTCTGAAAGCACCAATAATAATAGGTTTTGTGATACAAGAATATTATTTTCTTATTTGCTTAAGAACACTAATATTCAATTTAGCTTGAAAAAATATCTTCCTGACTGGATTCAAAATATCCGAAAGCCATTTTACTTTGAATCAGATCACTTTTTAATTGCGCCCAGAATCTGGCGCATAATGAATATTGCAACTCAAATTACAGCTAATCCAGTATGCATTGATCACCTTATTTTTTCAATTTTTCTCGAAAATAGAAGTTTACTATCTGAACTGATGAAATCAGACTATTCTTTTATTACCAGTTTTATCGTTCCGTTTATTAATGATTTAACAATATCTTTAAAAGAAGAAAATGATATTTTTTATAATATTTTTGAGGATATTGAAAACCGAATGGAATATGTTGTCAAATTATCTGATGAAAAAATTCATAATAATTATAAAAATATAAGGTCTTTTCAGAATAGTTTTTCAAATCATTTATGTTTAGATAAAACTTTGAAATACTTGTTGGACATTTTAACAGCATATATAGAAGAATATAAGGAAAGCCACTTTAAAGCTTTAGAAGATTTAAAAGATCAGATCATTGAAGAAGTTAAAAAGTCAGAACCTAATAGCAATAAAGAAAGGTCTTTTAAAGAAAAGGATCTTTTAAAAATAATAAATAGTGTTATAGAAAAACTATTAAAAGAAAAGGATCGGTTCCAAATAGTACTTCATGACAACTTACAACCAAAAATTTCAGATATTAATAAACGTTTTAATAAAATACTTTAGTTAAAGGATACATATAAATAAATAGTGTATTTCCACATTGCTATTTGATTCAATTAATTAACTATAAAATATCAAGGATAACATCATGAAAAAATTTACTTATAAACCCAATGAAACAATAGGTAAATACCAAATAAAGTCAACATTAGGAATTGGTTCTATTGGAGAAGTTTACACAGCTTACAAATTAAACAAAAAAAAGAAACAAATTGACCAGACATTATATGCTATCAAGGTATTGAAGCCTGATTTAAAAACCAATGACGAAGCTATTAAAATTTTTGAAAACGAAATTAATGCCATAAAGAAGCTGAAAAACAACAATATTATTCACATTATTGATGTGGGACCCGATTATTTTGTAATGCCATATATTGAAGGAACAAATATAAAAGAGTGGATGAATAAGGACGAACAATTAGCTTCATTGAAAAAAATCAATTACCATGAATTTATAAATAAAATATTATCACTGATTAATTTACTGTGTGATGCTTTAATATATACACATGGTGAAAATATATGGCATAATGATTTAAAACCATCCAACATTCTTATAACTACTGAAGGGCAATGCAAAATTATAGATTTTGGCTTATCCAATTTAAAATCTAAGAAGTACATTTCATTTACAATTGACACAAATTATCGGCCTTATGAGTTAAAGAATAATGATTCTTTTTTTATTGATATATATTCGCTGGCAGTAATTTCTTTTGAACTATTTTCAGGAGAACTTCCCAATTATTATAAGACATCGAACACAAAAATATCTGAAATTGAAGCGAATTTACATCAAAAAGTCTATGATCTATATGAAAAAACTAAACAAGGTGAAATCAATAGTGTTAATGATTTTCGAAATTCCTTGAATAAAATCATCAACACCATATTCCAAACAAAAGAAAAAATGAACACAAGATTAAAGAAAAAAGATAAAAAGAAAATTATCAAGCATAAAGGCCAGAATGGCTATCCATATATGTTTAAAATTATTGAAAATAAAACTGAAATTCCTTTTTATTTTTCTTTAACAGAAAAAGAAAAGCCAATTAAAATTGGAGATGGCACATATGGATCAGTCTTTCAGGTACATAATGATGATGGTGAAAGTTGTGCTGTTAAATTGTTATATAAAAATAAGTTATCGTCCAATTCTTCATATCAATGGGAATTATCCAAAAAGATAATGGATGAATTTGTTGAAAAATTTAAATTTGATGATGATTCCAAGAAAAATTTATTGTTCATAAAGTTGTTAGATCCGCATAAAAATTTATCTACATTTTCAGAAGAAATAAAGGATCTCGTTACAGACGAACAAAAAAATTATTTAATAGAAAAGATAAAATTACAGTTTCAATCGATAGCTTTAAAAAGATTTAAAGAAGAGGCCAGGTCTAAAATAGACTTGCTTGAAAAACTTGGCGAACAAGAAAAAGAAATTCCTGGGGTTATAACCATTAAAGGTGGTACAGAAAATTTCCAAATTTCAGAAGCTTATAAAAATGAAGAATTTAGAATGAATTTTAAAGCCCTGGATATGGAATTATCAGATTACGCGATTGTAATGCCGCTTTATTCATGGACATTAAAAGATATTCTTGAAAGAGGTACGAATTCTTATGAAAATGAGCCAAATGGTTATAGTGTATTGAGTAAATTGAACTTTAATGATCGAATTGCCACAATGCTCCCATTTTTAATTGATATTGCAACAGGAATCAAATCACTCCACTCTGCAGGCTTGTTTCATCATGATATAAAACCTGCAAATATTTTTGTCACTACGAGTATTGTAGACAAAAAAGTTAAGTCAGTAGTTGGAGACCTTGGTTTTTTAAAAGCTGAAAAAAATGATTTAAAGAAATTGTCAAATTCACAACCACGAGATTCATTTGCATTGGGAACAATTCATTATAGAGCACCGGAACAAAAAGAATATTTCGATATATCTGATGCACGCATTTCTCATATAAATAATAAAAATATAGAAATACATATTTTCGATCCAAAATTCCGTTCCAGCATGATTGAAGAGGGTGATTTTCTTTTTTTCAGTAGAGATGACAAACAAAAACCATTCATAATAGAATCGATTGATAAAACGAAACATCCTATTGTTATCAAAATTGGAGGGGATTCACAGCCTGCAGAAGATGACCGAACTCAAATTATTATGTATAAATTACAAGGTATACGTACTGATCTTTTTGGTATTGGGGCTATTGTTCTTGATATGCTTACTTGTGGAAGATCACCAGAGCGATTCTATGAAACGATTAGAAGTTATGATAATGAAGAAGGAGATATAACACAGTTATTGGAATTGTATCGACAGGTATCAACATATCAGGCAGATGAACGTGGATTAGGTCACATTTTCGAACCATTCGAGGATCATAATGAATACGCACCGTTACCCATTGTTGAACTTATTTTGAAATGCATGATGTCAAGAGTTAAAAATACATATCACGCGAATTCACCTCAAACAGAAATGAATTATGCCATTAATCAAGTTTTGAATCGCTTAAAAGAATTATCCAGGATATATGGCAAATATGAATATGATGATAATACGTTGATAAACAAAGATAATTGGGATGTTTCGAAATCTTCATTAACTATAGATGAGAATAAAAATGGCCATACAAAAGGTGATTACATAACTATCAATAGAATTCAAGGTTTAACAGATAAAGAGGGTATCGCTTTAGAGGATATCGCTTTAAGACTGGTACAGGGCATATGGTATATTGGAAGGCTTGAAGAATTAATTCGTAAAACATTAAAAAACAAAGATAAAATTTTTATCTCTGAGATGCTGCCAGATAACATAAATATTACTCAAGAAAAAATTGATTTTGATTATGTTCCTTACAGATCTGAAGAAGAGTATTTAAAAGATCTTCTTGTAGATGGATTTTATACGAAAATTATTCAGAATTATACAAACCCATTTGTACCAGATTCTTTTTCATTTTTAAGAAAAAAAATATCTTTAACGCCAATACCAAAGAAAACAAACAAATTCAAATACAAATTTTTAGGCTCTTCACCATCTGCAGACGATATATCTCCAGGAGATATTATTATTAATGATTCCATGTTATGGCAAGTATCTAATTCTGAGACCATTGATCATAAAAATCATATCATCTCGCTTGAACTTATATCAACAGAAAATAATTCAACTGAAAAAATAACCTTCAACATTGAAAACAAAACATCATATTTCATTTTTTATAAAAGAATTAATCCCTGTAAGTATTATTTCAAAATGTTAGGATGTTATTTGTATCATATTTTCTTTGTTGGTATAGGAGAAAATACTATTGATAAACCCTTACTCACTAATTTTTCAACAATACCAATATATTTGGATCATAATAGAAAAGATAAGAATATAATTGACCCAAGCAATATAATTGGAAATATCAAAAATTTTGATATAAATTCAATTGACTTGAAATATATATATCAATATATCACATACATGTACCTTAAACTCACTTTTTGTGAAAATAAAGATTCGTATTATGAACAAAAAACTGAAGATAATGATCGGATATACGCAGTTTCAGATGATGTGTTAAGCCTAAAAGGGCTTATATCAAATTTTTTGGGGATGCCCTCACAAACGCGTTTAGTTGATTTTATTAAAAAATTTAATGATGAAGAAACAAAATATATTAATGAAATGAATAAGAAAAATAATAATATTGAAGATATTGTTAATTTTAAAGAACAGTTTCTTTCATTAATGGAAATTTCAATCCCCGGAAATCAAATTAGTGAATCTAAAAATAAAATTGATAAGTTACAACAAGATTTTGAAAAGCAAAAATGTCGTGAAAACAAATTCCGATCTGTATGTCAAAAATTGAAGCAAGAGTACAAAAAATTGAACCAGTCTTCTAAAAAGCTAAAACAAGAAAAAGATCACTTAGAAAAAAGAATTTTAAAAAACAGGGTTAAAGAGTTGTGGGGTCGTATAAAAAAAAAGTCAGTTAAATAATGACTATCTGTTTTTTGCAAGTTTGACAATAACAAGTCAACGTGACAGTGATAAAAATATAAATCTTTCAACGTCTGTTGACCAACATCTTCAAACATAATTAATTAGTGCAAAGGATATCAATTATGGCATTGCATCATACCAATGATCTAATATTTGAGATACCCGATAAATTTAAAGATAAAACCAATCATATACTGTCTCTGACAGATGAAGGCCCCAGTGAATTTAGTATCGTGATTAACCATCATCCAATAGGTGAAAAAGAATCGCTTCAGTCTTATGGTGATACAATGATCACAGAGTTCCAGAAAGCATTGCCTGAATTCACGTTAATTGATAGAATAATTGAATTCGTTGCACAACAAGATTCTCTCAAACTTGAATATAGTTGGGTTCAAGAAGGACAAAAACTCCATCAAGTACAGATCAGTTTTTTTATCAATGATACACCAGTAAAAAGAAGGATTCTTCAACTGACAGCAACTTCCATAAATCAAATATCCTCAAAATGGCAAAAGGTGTTATCAAAAATTCTTAGCAGTATGCAGCTAAGAGAAAAATAAAACATTTTCAAATTAATTAAACAATTAATGGGGATTTATGCCAGGAGCTGCACGATTAAATGATTCAATAGGGCATTCGCCTACAATGAGTTGGCTAACAACCGGCTTATGCATTGGAGCTGCTATTGGAGTATGTGCTGTCCTAACTGTTGGGACAGGAGGATTAGCTGGTGCTGCTATAATAGGAGGTTTAGCTGCTGGGGGCGCAGGAATTGGTGAGTTTTTATCAACATTAAGTTGGGCACCAAAAGAAAAGTCTGGCTTTCTCTTTATTTTCCCTCCATTAAACGTATTGATAAATGGTAAATTTTCTGCACGTGCTCATATTGATGTTGCAATTTGCAGCATACATTCTCAACAAATTATTGCCACTGGAAGCGCAAGTGTATATATTAATGGCCAACCAGCAGCACGTATAGATGATAAGCTTGTATGTGGTGGTGTAATCGTTGAAGGCTCCAAAAATGTTATTATAGGTGGTGGTACTGAACAGACTGATATTATCAAACCAGAAGACCTGGTTCCAGGGTGGGTACATTGGAGCATTTTTGGCGTGGGAACAGCCAGCGTTATTGTTCTTGCCGGACCTGTTGTTGCTTTTTCCGCAATTATTGTTGGTATGGCTGGTGGAGAAGCAGCTTCGTGGATTGGTGGAAAATTTGTTGATAAAGAATCTGATGCATATAAATGGATGGTTTTTGGTGGATCTTTTGTGGGCTTTATGTTGGGTGCGAAAGGAGGGTCGATTTTAGTTAATAAAATTATTCCTGTGCCACAAACAACATTAATGAGTTTCATAAAAGGAGGATATCCAGCTATAAAACCAAGATGTCCTCTAAAAAGCCATATAAAATCAGATATTTCAAAAAAAGTATTTGTAAATGGCAAATATGTAAAAAATCCAAAAGCCCAAAACTTAATTGATGTTATTACACCAGAAGGCAAAATTTTTGATAAATCTTCATCAGGAAAATTTATGTATGTTATAGATGAATTAGGAAATTTTATTATTGGAAAACGAGCACGTTCTGACTCATTTCCTACTGGCATGCCACATCCAACTCTCATTGGAGGTAAAAATCCAAAAGTTTTAGGCGCGGGTGAGTTATACATTAAAGGTGGAAAAATATATTGGATAAATAATAAATCTGGTCACTATCAACACACAAATTCTTTAAGCAGGGCTCATACATGCATTGAAAACATAAATAAAAACCTAAACAAAAATCTTTTTCATCCAGAGTTTAAGGGATATGTTTCACATGAACTTTTTCCTACAAATGAAATTCCTCCTGAATTTAGATGATTTTTAATTGCATACATATTTTCATATTTTTCTAAAAATTTTTTTATCTCTTTGTTGAATCATTTATTATTTTATTATGAAAGGAATATTGATTCTAATGGACAAATTAAAAAATATAATACTTAATTTAATAGAAAATGAGCTTCAAAGTGATCCCAGTGAAGACACTTTTGAAGCTTTTGAAGAAAATATTAATAATTTAAACAGCGAATATGGTCAATATCAAATTTTGGATAGTATATTAGAAATATTGAAGGATTATTCTTATCATAAATGTTGGTATTTGGCTGTTAGTATTATTAGCTGGTTTGTTGAAGAAGGTGATATCGACCTACCTGTTAAATGGCAAGAATTAGTAGCTATCCTATATTTTTGTTTGGATCTTTTTCCAGATCTTGGTGTAAGTGAGGGCGCTGATGGTGAAAATTTGGTTTGGGGTATTGCACATAGTCTAAAAAATGTTGACTATTTATCAGAGTGGAACCCTATTAAAGATCCCGAAATTATCAAATATATAAAACAGTTAAAGAAAGAGTTGTTGGATGAACATTAATTTAACAGATTTAAGCAAAACTGTTTCTCATGCATTACGCCATGAGCCTGATTTATATGGATTGAAAATAGATAAATTGGGTTGGGTTTCAGTTGAACTTTTGATAGAATCTTTGAAAGTATTAAAACCTGTATGGTCTGGTTTAACTGTTGATCATATTGAAAAAATGATAAATTTGTCTAAAAAAAAGCGCCATGAATTAGCAGATAATAAAATTCGTGCCTTATATGGGCATTCTTTTTCGGAAAAATTGATAAAAAATAAAACAGAACCACCTGAAATTCTTTATCATGGTACATCACCTAAATCGGCAAGGATGATTCGTAGTTCAGGTATAAAGCCATGTACACGACATTTTGTTCATTTGAGTACAGAAAGAGATACTGCTAAAAAAGTTGGTTTAAGAAAATCGAAACATCCAGTTATTTTAGTAGTGAAAGCTAAGCAAGGGTATAAGGAAGGTCTTGGATTTTTTAAAGGAAGTGACGATATTTGGCTTTCTGATGAAATACCACCAGAGTATATTATATTCCCTAACGAATAGAATAATGGCACAAAAAGATTACAATACTTAATCAATCTATTATTATTAATTAACTAATACCAGCTAAATTCAATTTCATTCGTAAATTTTGAACCAATTTCATTGAGTTGCTCTTGATAAACTGTCATCAATAAAATAATAAGTTTGGAGTTATCAAGTTGTAACATATGAAGTGCAGAATTGTCAGTTTCTCCACAATATGAAATAGAATCGGAAAACCAATGTTTTTCAAAACCAATATCACTTGCTATTTTTTATGCTTTTTTTAATAACGCGTCCTTTGATTTCGCAGTAAATAGGCGTATAGAGTTTTGAATTTCAGGCTGTATGCTTACAAAAGCTGTTCGATATAATAATTTTTCAAAGGAATCTGAATATAAGTTAATACCTGCTGTTTCATTTATATAAACAGGGGGATCAATAGGATCCTTTTCAATATCTAATAAAAACTCTCCATAACTTTCACTGCCACAACCAACAACAATATAATTCTCCGGAATTTTTATGTCGTCAAAAAGCATATCTTCTTGATAGAAGTCAATAATATCATCAATTGATGATAAATGATCCTGAGCAAAATTGATTCCACCATTGTTTATTCCCATTTTCAATAAATAATCTTTATAAACAATTGGCAAATCATGCTTTGTTAGTTCTGCAAGCTTAAGAATATCATCTTCTTTGGCGCCTTGAATTTTTGTTTCAAACAATGGATCGAATAATAATACATATTGGATATAGTCATTCATGTCGTAATCCTTTTTGTATTTATAAAATATCAATTGATATAATTTTGATAAATAATTTATTCACCACCAATTATTGTGAGCATGCACATATTTTAAATGCATTTTTTGCACAACTTGGACACGGATCTTCTATGAATATATCTTCTTCAATTGTAGAATTGCGTTGTAGAATTGCCATTGATTTGACTTTTCCTGAATCATTCTTAGCCGCATCACCTAATTTTCCTTCAACACAATTATTATAATTTCCAGGCTTAATTTTATATTTATTTTTAGGATTGATATAAAGTACTGCATCAAAATCACTTGTATCTACTTCATATTTGGCAATAGAATAATATTCATCTCCATCTTTTAAATATAATTTATTATCTCTTTCTATTATTTTTCCAGTCTCTTTTAGTTTTCTAATAATATTTCTAACTTTCCTCGCGTTTCCTGCAAAAGCTATTGTAATTCTATCATCATAGTGTTGTAATACGCCTATAGTAATAGACTCCTTATCACGTCTAATACGATTATGGTTATTTGACGATGATAATGTCTCATCCATAATATCTCTTGTCCTTTCTGCAACACTTGATGTTCTATCATTTCTTTTTGGAACAATTTTCCTTGCTCTTTCCAAATCCTTTTTATATTGTTCTTTTATTTTTTTCTTTTTCTCAACGACCTTCTCGATCTTTTCTAAATAAGCTTTCCTATTTTTGTTACTTTCATCAATAATTTGCTTTTTGTTAGAGATTTTTTTATTCTTTAAGAGTTGTATATCAGATTTTCGTTTTTCTAAAAAAAGTTTGTTTATTTTTTGTTTTGTTTTTATTCTAAGTTTATTTTTTTGTGTTTTTCTTATTTCAGAAATCTTTTTCAGGTTTTTATCAAATTTACTTATAGTATTTGATGTACTCTTAAATAAGTTGTTTAAACTTTTATTTATGTGCATTTTTGTTCTTAAAGAAGACATCACAACAGACGAACAAACAAACACAAGCCCCATACCACCACTGATAATATTATACCACCCCTCTCCTAAGTTTTCATCGCAATAAGCTTTAAATTCCGCATCAATAATTGGAAATAATATGATCCCGCTCGCTAAAGTAGTGGAAGTTATAACAAATTTACTAATAGAACTAAACATTACCGGCGCCACAATAACCAATCCTGACACTGCAGTTACACCCACCAAAAAATGCTCAAATCGATCTACATTTGTAATATCTACATCTAAAACTCGAGCGGTTTCACCACCAATTAGTACAGTATCATTGCCATCTTTAATTGAAGCCCCACATTGTAATAAATCCCCCTGTCTTGCAGCACATAGACCATTGATAAAAACAGTTGAGCTTCCCTCGGCGATGAAGGTTGTCGGATAATCTACATGAAAAATAAAGCTTAATCCCGAACAATTGGCATAATCTTCTAAGCCTGCTCTCGCAGCAGGACGTAAACCTATTAAAACATTATCAGAACAAAATAGATTGATGTTGCCTGTTACCAGATTCGTATTAAATAATACTCCAACCTGTTCCAATCCTTCTGCCAACATCCCCATTGAAATTCCGGTTGCTGCAACTGTCCCAGCAAAACATGCCGCAGCAGCAATTCCTGTTACAAAAGGCGCTGCAACAAGCGCAGCACCAGCAATGCAACCTAAAGCCATTCCCCCAAGAATGCCTCCTAATTTGCCAGCACTGTGTTGAATTTGATCTGCGCCAGATGCTGCTGGTTTTAATAGATTTGATGACATATTTTTTGCTTAGAATCTTGATAAATTGTTAATCATTTTGTTTTGAAGGCTTGAAGCTTTGAATCATGATTTCAAACATACTTTGAAGTGACACATAATGATCTTCATTTGCAGTTGCTGTTAGCGTGTATATAGAGGGAAAATCATAGACAATCGTTTGTTTCTGATGAATAGTATCTCCATCTGGTGTATCCCATTTGAATTCTACTTGTTCTGATTTAATCCGATTGATTAAAAGATTATTATGTTCAAGTAGTCTAAAGTTAGAAAACTCTTTAACTGCTTGTAAATGATTATCAACATAAGCTGCAAGTGTTATTTCATTATCTTTTAAGGTATCTTTAACAATGGTAAAACTGGCTGTTGCTTGTTTTGCGCCAGCAGGGTATGTTAAAGAAATTATTGTCTTATCTTCCCATCCTTCAGGAATCTGGATACATCCATTATTACAATAATAAATAGTATTTACAGTTGACATGAATATTCAACTCCTCATTAAACACCTGTTGTATATTGCAGAATATAATTTTTAATTTCAGACTACACAGCTATCTTATATTATTTGAAAATATTAATTTATCTGTATTTGAGATTTGAATTGTCCCATAAGGTAATTGATTTTCAATGATATATGTTGTCAAGTTATCTTCAAATAATGATTTTATAGCGTGCTGCATTGTATTTCTGGATAAAGAACTGATATCCATTGCTTGAAATACAGTTTGTTTTAACCATTCTTTTGTTGATTGCTCCATTGATAATTGAAAACCAATCTGTTCAAATAAATCAAAACTGTCTTGAATAACGTTATCAAATAAAATATTGGTGAAATTATCATCTGATTGCACAAATTCGATTGTATTGGGTATGATATCAAAAATTTCTTTGCCATGCACCTGGATAGCATTTTCAAGGGAATCTGTTGTGATAATCATCATGGCCTGATGAAAAGGATAAGAGATTCTGGCATTATCAGTTATGCTACCCTGCCTCAATGGTTCCAAAAAAATTCTCATCACATTGGGGTGACAATGTTCCATATTGCTTAGTATCAGGCAGCATTGCGGATTCCTTTTGACAAACTCTGTCAGTTCTCCACCATCCTGATACCCTTCAATACCACGAGGCGGGCCGATTAAAGTGTATAAAGATTCTCTATCAGTATAGGATGCTAAATCAACGTGAAAAATTTTATTTGGAATGGGATACAAGTATTCAGCTAAACCATATGCACAGTCTATTTTGGTAGCTCCCATTGCTCCCCAAAACAATAGTGGAAAAATTCGTTTGCGTGGATACCCAGGAATACCCCACATTGATAATTGCTTATAAAGAGATTGCAATGCTTGCTTTTGACCTAAAAATAAGGGTTCAAGATTTTGTTTTAAATCAGTAATGCGCTGGTTTGCTTCTAATAAAATGCTTTCTCTATCAACCTCTTTACTTTGTTGAATAAAATCTGCTGCCATATCAGCAGTCACTTTAGCAATAATATCTGGCTTCTCGTTTTTTTGTGCTGCATAAGCACCTAAATTATCCAAAAGGTTTAAAGCGCTATCTGGCAATCTGGTTTCACTAAAATAGTTTGCTGCCCAAACCGGTATTTTTTCGATAACACCATCTTCATATTCAACGTTATGGAATTCTTCGTTCGGAGATTTCATCGCTTTGAGAATTTGAGTGGTTTCTTC
>Ga0272440_1001153_pt1 | contig 21990 bp, 20 predicted proteins | sample SSMMMBAug17_FD_192440 | JGI IMG/M metagenome (GOLD analysis project Ga0272440, IMG submission 192440) | Marine sediment archaeal communities from Little Sippewissett salt marsh, Falmouth, MA, United States - SSM-MMB-Aug17 | ecosystem: Environmental > Aquatic > Marine > Wetlands > Sediment ...
AAGCCGTGCATTATGCAAAGCAATTACAAATAAAAAAAATCGCCCTTGTTTTTTTTGTTGAAAACATTGATGATGAAAACAGAAAAAAGTATGAACAAAATCATTTGGATAATGATACAAATATTATTGTGGAAACCATTTTTATTGAATGTGGTTCTTAATATTGGTGCAAATATTGGTGGATATTCTTATCTTGCACCCATAGCGTTAGGATTCAACGGAATATGTATTGCTTTTGAACTTGGCATATTGTCCACACAGGTCGTACAACACAAATGTTTCTGGATTATATGAAAGATTTAAAATACAACGCTTATGTTATCTCAAAAAATGATCGCAAAATACGTCCCAATGTCAGAATTTCAGAAATTAGATTTCCTATGGATGTGCAACAACAATCAAAGCTTGTGCGTGTTCAAAAACAAATGTGAGACATCGATACATATTCTCCGGATCAAGGGCTGCAAAACTTTCATCCAAAATGATTAAATCTGATTTTTGCAGCAATGCCCGCGCAATAAACAGACGACTTCGCTCTCCATGTGAAAGCTGCCATCCGCCTTCGCCAATCATCTGGTTAAATCCAGCGGGCATTTTTTCCAGAAGAGGCCCAAGGCCAAGTTCTTTGCAAATTGTTAATGCTTCTTTCACTTCTTTGTTTAATGGCGGCCACCTTCTTCCCATTAAGAGATTAAATCCAAAGGTTTCAGTCAATACATGGTTTTCATGAAATTGTGGTGCAATGACAACACGTTTTCGCCATTCATTTTTCCCAACAGCCTTCAAATCCATTCCCCACAGCAGCAGTTTGCCATCGTCAGGTTGACGCAATGCGGATAATACGGCTGATAAGGTTGATTTTCCGCCACCTGAAGGGCCTTCCAAAAGGATACGATCATGTTTTTCTATTTGTTGTGTGAATGGCTTTAGCACAATGGGCAAATCTTTATGATATCGAAATGATAAATTGCTTGCTTTAATGAGCGGATATTTTCCGGCGGCTGAAGCTTCATCAATCGTAAATGGTAATTTGAAAGGTTTTAACAGCTTGTCCTTGTTGAATCGCTCGGCTGCTTGAAACAATGGATTTATATAGTCCCAGGCTGCAAGTACCTGAATAATTCTGATCACGCTCACTGAAAACTGAGTAAAGGCCTGTGATGCGAGAATAATACCTCCAACACCTATTGCCATAACACCCATACCACATGATTGGGTCAGAAATGCATAAAGAATGACCGGCATACTGAAAATTAACCATGCATGACCATTAACTCCCTGGATAATTATTCCCCAATTATCCATTTTTTTTGACATTCCCATATAATTTGAAATAATTTGTTCTTCTTCATCATGCCAATGCAAAGGGTTTTCCTGTATCAATCTCGTGCGATAGCCCACCATGCGTTCTACCATATCATTTGTCATGTCCCTGTATTCACTTACCCATTGTTTGGCGTAATGATAATATGTGAAACAAACCAGAGCTGAAAACATGATCCATACCAATAAACACATAGCATGGATCAATCCGCCTGCGCCCAATAATAAAATCCAAAACGCGAAAAAAAGTTCAATCATGGCAACAATTCCCAGCATACCACTGTCCATTGCCAATGATCCCAAGGATTCAGCTTCCATAATCGTTCCCAGGAATTGACCGGAGCCTTTATGACGAATTTCCTCCGGCACAAGCTGAATAATGCCGGAAAGCAGGCGTTGCTTGAACATACCGCCAATACTCATGGCAAATATGTTTTGTGACCATTTATCCAGTACACGAAAAGGAATAAGGCATATTAATAAAAATGCCCATGCAACCATGGCATATCGTTCAAAATGACCTTCAGTCGCCTGTCTGGCAATTACCCACCAGGACATAATCATCAGTAAATGCCCAATACAATGAGATGCCAAAATCGATATGAACTGAAAAGAAATACTTGAGTGCTGTATTTGTTTTTTTAAATCTGCGCCTGGTGACACGCTTAGGAGCCATACACCCTTTATCAATGCCTCACTGAGTTGTTCTCGAATAATGGCGGTTCGCGCACTGTTTTGACGATCTTCAGCAATTCTGGCTTCTTCAACAATTTTTTGTACAGATGGTTCTACTTTCTGAGCCAATAAGCCGGTTAAGGCATGACAAACCTGACTGATCAAAATTGTCGTGCGTTGCCAGTCTGTATTGATAATCGTTAATTTTTGCTTGCTTCCTTTTAGAATAGCCAGGAAACCGGACTGCTCTGATGTTTTCAATCGAACAATTGATGGTGCTGCCATGCGCAGCATTTGTTCCAATTCATTATAGGTCGATTCTACCTGCATGATGCTGATTTCTAAATGAGTTGAAGCGAATTCCATCCATTGATCAATGATATCGTTTGTTATGTAATCTTTACTCACTGGCAGTTCAGGAAGATTTTCTTTTATTATGGTCAGACCAGATTCTTGAGCCAGAACTTGAACTGCCTCATTGAGCTGTTCAGCAGGCCAGATTGAAGACACAGCGATGTAATTCTCCTGACTTGTCATTTAAACAAGTTCTCCTTTTTTCAGTTGCCATCGCTTCCAATGATCACTGTTCCATAGCGTATCGTAAAGGTTTTGCGATGCGTCCAACATTGTACGAAATTTGGATGTTGATATGGACATCAATGAATTTGGGTTGTTTTTTTCAATAATTTTTCCATTGTCCATAACGATCACTGTGTCAAATGTTAGGGCTTCGGCAATATCATGGGATATATAAATTAAGGTCGCTTGTTGCCAATTCATCCGAGAATACTTGAGTAATGCCTGTCGTTGTTCTCTGTCAAGTCCACGAAAGGGTTCATCAAGAATCGCCAGGCGGATATTTGAACGTAACAATGCTCTTCCCAGTCGAACACGTTGGCCTTCACCACCAGATAGTAGCCCCCCACTTTCGCCTAATGGGGTTTGACTCCCTTGCGGCAGGTTGCGTAAAATTTCATTCAGGTTTGCATTTTCCATTACAGATTCGGTTGGATCATGGGTCGTATTGCCATAACATAAATTGTCTTTCATTGAACGATTCCATATGTGTACTGATGGATCTATCCAAGCGGTTTCTTTTCGAATACGTTTTAAATGATCCCCATGCAGAAATTTTTTGTCTGCCATTACTGCCCCTGAAAAAGGACGATGTAATCCAAGTAACAGCCCTGCCAGACTCGACTTGCCAGCGCCTGAAGGCCCAACGATAGCAATATGTTCACCCCTTGCAATGTTTAAATCAATATCTTTCAAAATGGTAAGCCCGCCCGCACAAACAGTCACCTTTTCCATTGATATTTCCACACCATCATCTGTGGATTGCTCTGATAAACTGACAGATGAAATATCAGAGGATCTTGTTTTACGAGATTGATCATCATCATACCATAAATCTGTTTCTTCCCTGCTGTTTAACATTTCAAGCAAACGAAGCATCCGATTGCGCTGCATGGGATATTGTTGAAGAATATTGCTTAAGTTTTCAGTCAGCACAGGCAATTTCATAATCCAATACACCAGAAGCAAAACGCCGCTGGCCTCACCACTGTATTTAACATAATTAAAAATGATCAGGATCGCAAATCCGGTAATAACAACTAATTCAACAGTTGCAATAATCAGATAGGTTCTGAAAAATGTGTGCCCAGCATCCCACCATCGGACTTGCAATACCTCATGTTCATTTTGAACGGCTTTTCCAGCACAATGCGTTCGAATGGGGATGAGTCCTAAAAGTGCATCAAGATAAAAACGATTCATGGCACCAATATGGGTTCGAAAACTCAAATCCTGTTCTTTGAGTATTGGCTGGGTTAAAAAAGAAATCCCCAGAATAATTGCAATTGTAGGTATTGTAATTGCTGCACTTGAAGGGTAGATCCAGATAATACCTGCTGCTGTTAGAAGGATTTCAAATAATATTTTGTAATAATGTGCGCTCAGATTAGGCAATTCACGCAGTTGTCGAATTTCATGCGCACGTTGGGCCATATCTGAAGTCAGACGACTATGAAAATAGCGATCACCCAGGCGTGGTATTTTTTTCAATATCGCAATTCGAATGTGAATTTCAAACCAACGCCCCATATATAATAAAACAGCAATGGCAGATAATTCCAGTAAAAATCGAATCATAAAAAAGAAGTATATTGATCCGGCCAGTTGCATATGACGATTGATCAGATCCGACAAATAATTAAAATCAATCAAGCCCTTGAGTATAAATGCTTCAAAAAAAACACCCAAAGATGTCAGGGTGAGTGTGGCGATCACTGTAATAACAGCTATGGGGCCATTCGTCATGATTAGCCGATACATCTCAGATTTTTCATCAGGCTCCGGGTCTTGAAGTCTTGAAAGGCCGGATGATATCTTTTCGGATTGGATGGTTTCAGATGTTTCATCATTTGTTTCAGATATTGTGATGCCATCAACAGTTATCAACACAGCGCCATTGATATGGGGGTGATTGTCAATTAAATGAATAGACCAGTAAGTAGATGGAATCGTTTCATAAATCTGGTTTTGATTAGCCCCGGATGCTTTCGTGAAAAAATGTTCCAATATCCTGCCAGCTTCTTTTCCAGGCTGGATACTGCCGGTTTTTAACAGTGATTCTGACAAACGCGCAGCGGCATCTAATGCAGCAATTGTTTGCCAGCTTGTGTGATCTATCGCGTTTTCAATGAAATGATCAATGTCTTGTTCATTTAATCCCAATTCAGATAGTCGGAATTGAAGGGGGGAGATAAAATCTTCTGAAGTAATCCAGTCAAAAGCAAATTCCGCTGACACTGGAAGAGAGTGAATGTATAGTCTTTTCAGAAGGTGTTTTTGTGTCCACCAACTGCGTCCGGTTGATGGATCCATTATTTGAATAAATGATCCCAAAGTGCGCCATACCACAATAAAATGAGTCAGCCCATTGGGTTGACGAATCACAACAATTGAAGGTAAAACATTGGTCTGTGCGAGAAACAAATGATCCGCTGGAACAATCACTTGAATGGCTTCAAGTCCCAAATCACAAGCAATATTTTCAATTGTGTCAATTGATGTGCCATCAACATCAGTCTGACAGGCTTCCCGCAATCGGCTATAATTGACATCAATGCCAAAACCTTCAAGTAAGGCTTTTAATGATGCCGGGCCGCAATCCATTGATGAGGTCTGAATTATTTCAGGAACAAAATACTGTCGTTTGGGAAGGCTGGATTCGAATATCATTTGATTGTCGTATTTCGTGGCCCTGAAGTGACCTTTGGTGTGTCAACCCCCAATCCAGAAGATCTGAATAGTATGGTTGCAGGTGATAATTCACCAATGCTAATCTTAACCTTGACAGTTTTCGCATTCTTAAAAGGGCTGTTTGCATGGGTAGATTCCACTTTTGCTTCCAAAAAAACCTGTCCCCTTCCTTTAATACCAGGATATGAAACTTTTGTGACAGTTGCTGTGATTTGCTCCTTTTCTCCTTTATCATTGTCAAGGTAAAGATATGCAAGTTGGCCGGTTTTTATTTTTTTTAAATCTTTAGCCGCTAAATCCGCACGAAACTGCTTTGTAAGATATTGTTTAATTTTCAATTGGCTAGTAAAGCTTTGTTCTGAGAATTGTTGTTTAATAATTTCGTTGTTATTATGATATATATCAGTACTGACTGCATATACCTTTATCGGGTAAGTGAAAAACCAGACAGCCCATACCATTGAAAAAAAAATAGCACTCATCATAAGTGCTATCCAGCTATAAGCTTGAATGGAAGGTTGGGATACGAATATTTTGTTAAAAGGGGTTGACATATACGTTACTATTTGTAGATACGTCATACAGAACACGCCCTGCCCATTTAAGGCGTGTTCTGTGTTCACCTTATTGGATATATGGACCGGCTTTAACTTGTGATTTAACAGGTTTACGTTTTTTGTTAGATTCTTTTTGATTGTTTTTCATTTGTTTCACCTCCCCCTTTTTTTTATGTTTAAATGAAATAGCTAAAAAATTCGATTCTCGCTCCCTCTCAGATCGTGTGTACGTGAATCGAAGTCATTAAAATGCTCCCCCACAAACTTGTACATTCGCCCTAAACATAAATTACTCTGTCTGCGCATCATAAAAAGGATTTTTACAAATTGGTCGTTGAAAAAACTGAAAACCTGAATTATAGACCTCATTTCCTATTTCACTGGATGCCGGATAGTTGATCCAACAGGCATTTAAACAGGCCTCATTACAGGATGGTCCATGCTCAATACATTTTTGATGATCAATTGTCAATTTGCCATCATCAAGATAAACCGCTTTTGCCGGACAGGCTTCAATACAGGCAAGGCAATGAAGACATCCGAGAGAACAAACAGACATGGTTTCTTTTGATTGATCTTTACACATACACCGAACAATGACAGGGGCTTTTTTGGGAATAATCTGAATTAAGTCTTTTGGGCAGGCATTGACACATAAACCACACCCTACACAGGCATCAGGATCTACAACTGGAAAATTATCAACAAGCTTTAATGCATCAAACAGGCAGGCTGTGACACAGTCACCAAAACCGATACATCCGGAATTACAATCAATCGGTCCGGCAAATGTAAGATTGGCAGCCGCACAATTTTGATAGCCATTGTATTGATATTTTTCGTAGTTATGTCGTTCACTTCGAGCACAACCAATTATGGCAGTTGCGCCTTCTATTACTTCGAGTTCTTTATCGGTAATTCGCGCCACTTCTTCAGCGATGGGCATCATACCAGGTGTACAGAGATTGGGCTGGACTTTAGGATCGTTCACCACAGCCTCAGCATATGCTTCACAACCAGCAAAACTACACGCACCGCAATTGGCACCTGGTAATACTTCCAAAACTGCTTCTACCTTTGGATTGACCTCAACTGCAAATTTATGCGCTGCAAGCGCCAAACCGATTCCAAAAAACAGACCGATTGATCCCATAAGCACCAATCCGCCCAGCGCAAGTTTGACATATACTGGATCCATTTTTTTTTCCTTATTGTTTCAAAATATCTTAATAAATATCAATGGGAACCACATTGACATAAGCATCATTTATTTCAGTTATACCAGTCAGGATTTCCTTGACCTGTTCTGAAACTTCAGCTTCCATTGATAAAGTTGTATTTACGTTTACATATGCAATTCCTGCCTTACATTTCACTGTTGCCGCAGGATAGGTTTCAAACATCATGCATTGTGCTTTTGCTTCTAGATAAGCATCTTTAAGCATTTGATTCGATTCAGGCGTCGATTGAAAACAGGAACGTTTGGCCAGATCGACAAGAATATCAACTGTATCGTCAATGCGAATCGTGTCAATATGCAATACAATATCGTACAATTCAGGATCTTTAGTATCTATGCCATATAAATTCATGCTCCACTTTCGTCGCTCTTCATCATCTCGGACCAGCAATTGACGTGCAGCACTTTCACTAATTTTTTCACGTTTCATTTCTTCTTTGATCCGGTCTTCAATGTTAGCGATAATTCTCACTTTCATGACATTGGCAATCCCCTGAACAAAAAAATGACCGGCCAGACCATGATATACAACATTATCGTTTTGAATACGCGACAAAAACTGCTCCCGAATATAATTGATATAGCGCTGCTTACCATAGCTGAATCGATCCAATACCGATGGTGCATCATGAATTGCACGTATCAATTTGACTTCAGGTATATTGAAATGATCTGACGTCTCCAATAAAACATCTCGTGATATGCACTCATAGCCCAATGCTTTTGCCAATCGTTCGGCAATTTGTTTTCCACGGCTGTATGAGCCGCGAGATATTGTGATAACACTCATGTTTATATCTCCTTAACACATATTTAGGAATGCTCTGAAAATAAGTTCCCCATTTTATGAATATGCTCGTCTGGGTTTTTTGTTCTGTAGAGACGTCGTATGTCTCTACAGTGCCTGCATTTTTTTGTACGTTCAAGATAAATGAGCATTTTATTTTTCGAGATTTCCTTAAAAAATTGACATTCCAGAAAAGCCCATAAATGATAACGCAAACAGACCGGATACGATAAAAGCAATGGGCATTCCGCGATAGGATTCTGGAATGGGTGCCAGATCAATACGCTCTCTGACACAAGACATTAAAAACAATGCAATAAAAAATCCTAAGCCGGCACCAGATGATAACATCAGACTCTCAAAGAAATCATAGTCTTGAGCAGCCATGATCAGTGGCACGGCCAGAATCAGACAACTGGAAATAATCAGCACCAGATAAACACCAAATTCCTTAAACAGAATGGGATTGACTTTTCGCAATATGGTATCCACTGCCTGAACAGTTAGAGATACAAGCCCTATGAATACGATGATTTGTAAAAACTCTATCTGAAAGGGCTTTAATATGAATTGATACAAAAACCAGGATATGGAAGTCGAAAAAATGATGACGATGGTAAACGTAAATCCCATTCCAACAGCTGTCGATTTTTTCTGCGTTACACCAAGATATACACACAATCCCAGATATTTCACAAAAACATAATTATAGATAAACATCGCGCCAATCAAAATACTCAGCAGATTACCCCAATAAAGCTTTTTGACACTGACAATCGCTGTCCCCTGAGATTTCCCCTCAGACATGATATCCGGCAAATTTACCTGATGCGGATTGCTCTTATTTAAGGGGTCTTTCATATAGATTGTTAACGTACATTGATCTTTAGACAATTCGACACGATCAACTGTTAAAAGAATATCTGGATCTTGCTGTTCATTGATTCGAAAGGTGGAAAATTTATTGGCCCAACTTTCATCGACTGGCCCTGCAAAACAAATGACGATAATGTTTGATTTTTTGAATTCAGTTTTTTTGATAAACCGATGTTCAGTATTGCAAGCCGTGCATCCTAAAAGGATACAAAAACATATAAACCACTGGATTAATTTAGATTTTGTCATGCTACACTCCTTGCACGTTTTCTACGATTGTAGACAATTTCTGTATAATTGAATATGGCCATCATAAATCCCACAACAAAAAAACCTGAACATGGCAGTACAAAGAACAGCAGCGGACGGAATCCCAGAATATCATATCCCAACAATGTGCCCATACCCATAATTTCTCGAATACCACCTATGGCCATCATGCCCACCATAAAACCAAATCCCATTCCCACCGCATCGACCAGGGATGGAAACACTGGATTTTTTCTGGCAAAAACATCCAGGCGCATGGTGATAAAACAAAAGACAACAATCAATCGTACAAAAATACCCAATGATTTGTAAGCAACTGGAAAAAAAGCAGCTAACACCAGATCGGTAACAGTTACCCATGTGGCAATCGTCAATGTGTAGGTTGGAATTCTGATTCGAGGATGAATAAAATTTTTGACAAGCGATATGGTTAAACTGGAACAAAATTGAACAAACAAAACAGCGATACCCATCAATAAACCATTCATCATGTTTGTGCTGATTCCCACAGCCGGACACATACTTAATGCCAGACGAAAAATTGGATTTTCGTTCAATATCCCATTCAAAAAGATATTGCTATAGCTTTGATTTTTTTCTATCAAGGGGCGTCTCCTTATTTTTTTCTGATTGCATTCACACTAAAACGCAACCGCAATCTTTTGTTTTGATATGATATTTTCAAGTATTTTCACGCGGTATACAAATTTTGTCACAACATTTTTGACACCATTAACCACGGCAACACTGGAGATGGTTGCACCGGTTATTGCACAGATATCTTTCTCCTGATATTTTTTTTGCAAGGCATCAATATCTTTTTCAGCATAGGCATTTGTTTCCCATTTACTTCGTTCTAAAAACTGCAATTGCTCATCTGGCAATGGTTCTTTGATCACTTTAAGCGTTTTCAATCTCTCTGAATTCTTTCCTGTGAATTGATTCTTAAAATATTCCTGTTCAATTTCAGCACCAAGGCCGGGATCTTCCTGATGTTCCAAAATTTGTAAGCCCACTATGCCATATTGGGAATCCAGCGCCAGCATAAAATTGATATGGGTTTTAAAACCAGGTGTTTTGCCAGGTAATAAATACGCCAATCTTTTATTGTCATTTGTTGCAACAATAAATCGATCTGCAAATATCAACTGGCTGACATCTTTTGGCAAAACCTTTGCAATCGCTTTTTCACGATCGTTACTATCGCTGGATTTTGCGGTGTCTATGTTCAAATCAAATTGATCAATAAACTGACCTTGTATATTCACTCGGATAAACTGAAAGCGAATATCGGTGTCGTCCTTTAATTTTACAGGAAGCATATATCCCAACGAGGTTTTCTCATCCTGATAAACTAAATAACGATACACTGTACAAAGCTGAAGTGAATCAGGTGCGGGTTTAGTTTGATTATATCCCAGCAGTGTCAGCATATTTTCTTTAAAATTAAGATACTCATTATGCTTTTTTGCTTTTGCTGTGATAACGAAAACACCGCCCATGATGCCTGCAGCGATCAGACATGTCAGTGTCAATCCAATGGTAATTTTTACTATTTCTTTCATAATGCACCTTCAGAAAAACGTTTGGGTCTGAACCACTGATCTAATGCCGGAACAAGTGGGTTCATCAATAAAATGGCATAACACACACCCTCAGGGTATCCCCCTTTTAAACGAATGAGAACAGTCAATGCGCCAATGCCTGCACCAAAAATCATTTGGCCGCGTTTTTCGTTTGGTGATGTTACATAATCTGTTGCCATAAAAAATGCGCCCAAAATGACTCCGCCTGACAGAACAGCCAGAATGGGATTTCCAGAAAACCAAGTTTCTCCGCCAAATATCCATGTAAAAAATGCAGTCGATCCAATTACAGAGACCGGAATATGCCAGGTAATGTATCCCTTATATAAAAGGATAAGACCACCAACCAGCAACACACATGCAGATGTTTCACCGATACAACCTGGGCTGAAGCCAAAAAAGAAATCAAAATACATATTGGACAAAGAACCATATTTTTCGATCAGTCCGCTGATACCATAATGTTTCAACACATATAAAGGAGTGGCTGAAGACACGGCATCAACGCCCGCATTGAAATAACGCCCCAATGACAAATCTCTGATGGGGGTGACCCATCCGGCAGTCATGGCCACTGGATAACTGGCCATCAATAATGCACGTCCCATCAGTGCGGGATTAAAAACATTAAATCCCAGGCCGCCCATAATGATCTTTGTAATAAAAATAGCCATAATTGCGCCCGGTATAGGCATCCACACAGGTACCCCTGGTGGAATGACATAGGCCATGAGTACGCCTGTGATGACAGCACTGCCATCAGTGATTGTAATGGGCTGTTTGAGAAGTTTTTGAGAGATGGCTTCAGTCAACACACAACTGATTACACTGACAGCAGTGATAACCAATGTTTGAAGGCCGAACACAAACATGGATAAAATCAGTGAGGGCATTAAACATGCCACCACAGTCCACATGATACGCTCTGTAGAAACACTGGCGCGGACATGCGGAGAAAAAGACACCGATAGATTCTTATAATACGGTCTTTCAATGATTTGTGTGGATGAATTCATGTTAATTCTCTTCTTTCCTTTTGGCCTCTTCGACCTTTATTTGAGCAAGTCCAATAAATTGAACCAATGGCCGTTTTGCTGGACAGACATATGCGCAACTGCCGCATTGAAAGCAATCTTTTGAAAATCCAAATTGCTCACATTCTGCCCCTTTACCAGCCTCAACAAAAACACCAATATTATTTGGTTCCAGGCCCATCGGACAGGCATCCAGGCAAAACCCACATCGAATACACGGGCCATACTTCTGATCTTCGCCAATTTCCTCACGTGTAAGAAACAGAACACCTGAGGTCGTTTTTGTAATTGGCACTTTCAAGCTGGAAACCGCCACACCCATCATTGGACCGCCAATAATCACTTTTGCAAGATCGTTGGTCGTTCCGCCCAGATATTCGACAATATCAATGAGTGGCGTACCAATCTTGACCAATAAATTGGCCTGTCTGGCAATGCCGCGCCCGGAAATGGTCACCACGCGCTCATATAAAGGTTTGTCCAACACAACTGCATCGTAAATGGTTTTGGTTGTGTACACGTTTTGAACAATGATTCCAATAGAAGAAGAACGTTTGCCAGAGGGTCGCACACGATCTGTAATACTTTGCATGATCTGATCGGCTGATCCATGAGGATATTTGACTGTTAAGGGTTGAATAAAAATATCATATCCCATCTTATTTGAATCATTGGCCACAGCATCTTCCAAAGCCTTGATCGCATCCGGCTTGTTGTTTTCAATGCCTATTACACACCGGGTGATCCCTAATATTTTAAGAATAATTTTGGCGCCTTCAATAATATCCTTAGAATATTCTGCCATGACCCGATGATCGCATGTAAGATAAGGTTCACATTCCGATCCATTTAATATTAATGTATCTAAAAAAATGCCGGGCTTGACATTTAATTTGATATCTGCCGGAAAACCGGCACCACCCAACCCGACAATTCCGGCAGCTTTAATTTTTGCCAGAAGTTCTTCTTTAGAATATAGCGTCCAGTCTTTAGGGGAATATGATGGCGTTTCACTATGTTCATTTTTAGAAACAATAATCGCCGGAGATTTTCCCAGGACCGGATGAATCGTATCAAAAACCCCATCAACATCACCATTGATACCAGAATGTAGACTTGCCCCCATTTTGTTTTCTGTAGATCCGACCAGTTCTCCGATTGACACCTGTTTTTTTTCTGCATTATCCAACCGACAAGCACCATCCTTACAAATATTATCTTCAAGATAATATTCGGGCGAATGAATCTCGCTGAGCAGGTCGAACATGACCTCTGTTGGATATCCAACATGTTGTTTTAAAAACAGGGCAACTTTGGATGGGTCTGGCATGGTTTCAATGGGAAGATACTCTGTAAGATTTTTTCTCTCCGGAGGATGAACACCCCCCATCGGAAAGTCTGGTAAAATGTTTGCTTTATTTTTCACTTTACAATCCTTAAATGGCATGTGAATAAATCTGAACGTATTCAAATTTATTCCAATTACGATCTTGCATGATTTTGAACATGTAAAAATACTATCTAGCACAATTAGAATTATGATACAATCAAAAAAACAGGTTCTTTTTATTTTTTATATTCACCACGGCGGGAAGCATCGAAATATTCATCAAATTTACCACTATCCTTTAATTGTTTCAGGCCTTGATTGAATTTTTCAACCAATTTTTTGTTTTTATCCAGTTTTTTGGATAAAAGTAATACAAGAGGCGCTTCTTTTACTGGACGCGGATTATTGGTAAACAGGCTGGCTGTTTCAATAGGATACATTTTGTGTATCAGACTGTACCCAACATCCAGGTTACAGGCAAAAATGTCAATACGTTTTACGAGCAGCTTTTTAAAACCAGATTCATCCTTGACAGCTCTATCGACTTTGATTGCACCATTTTTTTCATTTTTTGCAAAACCTTCGCCATAGTCATAAGAAAGCGTTGCACCAATTTTCAAATTTTTGAGGTCAGAATAATCTTTCCAATCAAAAGGTTTACTTTTCAAATGAAAAAAGACAGTGACATCACTGGCAACCGGATCGCTGAAATAAAATTCCTGCTTTCTTTCTTCTGTTGGTGTCCAGACAGCTGAACCATCCCATTTGCCAAGCTGTGCCAATGTATATGCTCTTTTCCAGGGAAAAAAGCCAAATTCCACAGTAATGCCAACATTTTGAAAGGCAGACTCTACGACATGACTGGCAACACCATAATGTTTTAAGCTTTCAGATAAATAAGGCGGCCATTCACCATTGGTCAATCGGACTGTTTCACCGGCCATACATACCGATGAAATAATCAGGAAATACATACTGATAAATAAAACAATCTTTCTCATAACATCTCCTTACTTAATAATAGGTCATTAATATTTACGCTATGGCTTGATTGCCATATTGAATCTCTTTATTTCAAAATGCATTTAGGAATTCATTGAGATTGTTCGTTTTGAGGTAATTGTACTGTAGAGACGTAGCATGCTACGTCTCTACACGACCTTCTGTTTTTGTTCGATCAAGTAAAATGAGCATGTCCTTATTGTTTGTATTCACCCCGACGAGAGGCATCATAATAATTATCAAATTTTCCATTATCTTTCAATTGTTTAAGGCCTTTATTAAACTTTTCTATTAATTGTTTATTTTTTGCCAGTTTTTTGGAAAGAATTAGTGTTAAAGGAGCTTCTTTCACAGGTTTCGGATGATTGGTAAACATACTGGCTGTTTCAATGGGATACATTTTGTGAATCAGGTAATATCCAACATCCAGGTTGCAGACAAAAAGATCAATGCGTTTTGAAATCAATTTCTTAAAACCTGTTTCATCCTTGACCGCTCTTTCAACATAAATGGTGGTATTTTTTTCATTTTTTGTAAATTCATCGCCATAGTCGTAGGAAATGGTTGCGCCTATTCTCAGCCCTTTGAGATCAGAATAATTATGCCAATCAAATAGTTTGCTCTTCATATAAAAAAAGACATTTATATCATAAGCGACAGGTTCACTGAAATAAAAATCCTTTGCTCTTTCATCAGAAGGAGACCATATGACAGATCCATCCCAGGTTCCTCGTTGCGCTAAAATAAATGATCTTTTCCAGGGGAAAAAGCCATATGCTACAGCAATACCAGAGTTTTGAAATGCTGCTTCAACGATATGGCTGGCAACACCATAATGTTTCAAATTTTTTGATAAATAAGGAGGCCATTCGCCATTGGTCAATCGGACTGTTTCACCTGCCATGCTATTGCATGATATTGCCAGAAAAAAGATAATACCTATGTTGAGTCGTTTTTTCATAAAACCTAATGGTAACATGCTGCTATACAGCATATGCCAGTTTTTGTGGTAAAATTAATTGTTTTTGTTCTTTAGCAGCCCTTATAATTGTACGTACGCGTTCATCACATTTAGACAGCTCTGCAATTATCCATGTAATTGTATCAAATTCGCCGGGATCAATACGATTTTTTTCTTGAATTCTTCGCCAGATTTCAATGCCAACTGTCACTGCTACAACCATTGTTAACAGGAACATGATTAGTTGTTGATTAAAATCAAATCGGTTGTTGGTATCTTCACGCAATTGTTTCATTTCATTTGCTACGAGTTCGAAACGTTTTTCTAAATGTCTTTCCATTTGTTCAAAACGTTTCTCAAATTTTTTATCCATCAATTCAATACGTTTGTCAACCTGTTCAAAGCGTTTTTCAACCTGTTCAAAGTGTTTTTCAACCTGCTCAAAACGTTTGTCCACCTGCTCAAAACGTTTGTCCACCTGCTCAAAACGTTTGTCCACCTGCTCAAAACGTTTATTCATATCCGCTCGTAAGTTTTTTATTTCATCAAAGACCAATTCAAATTTTTTGTTATTCAAAGATTGATACATCTCAATTTTTTCCAATAGCGTCTCATTTGTTACAGCTTTTGGTTCTGCCGCATATACTGAGTATGTATAAAATGCAAAAATAACGCAACATAGAATTTGTTTCATAATAACCTCCTTGATGATGAACGTGTTTTACATTTTTTCATAATTCATGGCAGCTTATATTCAATTTACTGAAAACCAATTTATTGTCAAGTATTTATTTAAATCCGAATTCTTTTTTTAAAGGCTTTGATTAAAGCGCTGCAAACCTGATTGGCATCAGAAACAATCGCAACATCTGCCATTTTCATAATCGTGGCATGCGGGTTTTTATTGATTGCAATAATAAATTTGGCATCAGAAATCGCTGCAGTGTGTTGAATCGCCCCACTGATACCAAATGAAAATAATATTTGGGGGGAAACCGGTTTGCCTGCCTGTCCGACCAGGGTTTCAGGTGATGTCCAGCGTGAGTAAACCACCGGACGCGTAGCGCCCACTTCGCCTCGAATCAGTCGGGCCAGATCAAAAAGTTTTTTGAATTTTTTCTTGCTTTGCATGCCTCTCCCACCGCAAACAACCACAGATGCTTTTTCAAGGCTTTGTTCGGTTTGTGGTTCGCGTTCAGAACGAATCCATCGGATTCGCTCTTTGGGAGAATTGGTCGCATAATCATGATGGATCACTTTGCCTTTTCGCTCGTAATCGTGTGGAAGTTCCTGAAATGTGCCTGGCCGAACAGTTGCCATTTGCGGACGATGATTTGGAGTGACAATATCAGCCAGAAGATTACCGCCAAAGGCTGGCGCTGTCTGTACAAGGCATTTATTATCGTTTATCGATAAAGCGATACAATCCGCAGTCAGACCTGTTTGCAGTCTTTTTGCGATACGAGGTGCATATTCATGGCCAAATGATGTACCGCCAATGAGAAATATTTCCGGCTGATATTGATGCGCCAGTTGAGAAGTCAGGTAAACAAATTTGTCTACTTTGTAATCCGTCAGATCCTTATGATCAAAGGAATGAACAATATCTGCGCCATGTGCAATGTATTCATCAATGTATTCTTGTGTATGATGTCCCATGACAAGAACACAAACATCTGCATTGATTTCTTTTGCCAGATCCTTTGCCTTTGCCAGCAATTGAAGCGTAACGCGATTCTGAAAATAGTTTCGATAATCGCCAAATATCCATATTTGTTTCTTTTTAGATTTCATCGGGTCTGTTTCCTTTGAATGGTGTTTTCAAACAATATTAAATTGTTTTCGAATACGCGCGATTTGTTTTTTAAACCGGGCTTCATTGATATATTTATTTGGAACTTCAATCAGGCTTAATCCTTTACAATAAAGACATCGCGTGACAACTTTACCGATTCCAGTGGCATTGGGCTGGATTAAAGAAAAAGTTGCATAAAAACGTCTTTTGCATGAGGGACAGGTAATTTTGATTGTTTTTGTTTTTGATGCTGGTTTTATTTTCATGAGAAACGAGATATCCTTCCATTGTGAGATTGAGTGCTAAAATACATGATTTCTTGTTTGATCTGAAATGAAATACAATATATGGATAAAGCATGTCAAGCACAAACTATAAAACCCCACTTATCAATCGGTTAACCAGTGGCATTGTATTTGAAAGCGTTACTGCGAGACAGGACAACAAGAAAAATCCCAACAACCATTCAATCCAGACAATTACAGCATAATTCACACCCAAAAATTTGCCAGAAATAGTTGTGTCCCGGTAACCAATTTTAAAAAGAATGACATAACTAAACCAAAAGGCATTGATCAATCGATTGATATGCATGCGTTTGATTTGTAATGTTTTTTTTTCTGTGATAAACAATTGCGGTAAATCAAACAGTCGTTGCTTAAATGTATGATCATATTCGCCTTCAGTTGCAGCATCGGTTCGGCTTAAAGAGCCATTCCACCAATATATCATGGTAAATAAAAGATGAAAACAAATACACCATCCTGAAATCCACCATATCTTTGTTGCATAGCCGGTAAATAAGCCCCAAAAATACCATTCCAACTCCAGTTGTAAGCGTTTAACTGTAAATAATTTGGATTGTCTGGATTCATTCAGTTCAACACATTTTCTTTGATAGATGACATCATTTTTGTCAGCCAGACGGTTCTGAAAAATGTCTTCAAACATTTGAAGCACTTCTGATATTGGTTCTATGGAAAGATCAATGATTCTTTGTTTATTGATATGATTAAAATGCCATCTGTCTGCAAAGCTGTATATGCGATCTTTTTGATTACATATCCATTTTTCAATATCAGGGATTTGTGACCATTCAATATGTATATTCGATATATTCAGATATGATAGCATGATTCTGTCTGTACGTTTTAAGTCCACATCACGAAAGTTTACAAAACCTTTGGTGGTTAACATTTCCATGGAAAGACTGCACGAAAAGACTGAACGAATAAAAGTTACATCTGCTTTAAATGTGACAAACCTAAATATTACAGCACTGTTTTCCATACTGTCTTTATCCCCAAAAATAACACCTGAAAAATCAACATCATCTTCAAAAACAACATCCTGAAAATGTGCTGAAGCAATCCATGCATTTCGAAAGTCCACTCGATCCTTAATAATTGTAGGGCTTTTCTGACTGTACACATCCAACTGGTTGATAAGGCAGTTCCTGAAATCAACATATCCATTAAAACGAACATTTTTTATTTTCAGTGTATCGTAAAATTGAGTTGATTTGAAATATGCCAGGTGTTGAAAGGTGGATTCAAAAAAGTCTACTTTATCATGGAAAACCGCCTCAAAAAAATTACATTCCTTATGAAAAAGAATATTTTTTAACAAAGATTCCGACTGAAACACTGCTTTGGAAAAATCTGCCTTACCTCGAAAAGAACTTCCCGAAAAATCAGTTAGCTGTTGAAACCTGATTCCGGAAAAATCAGCATTGGCATGAAACATATTTCGTGAAAATTCGACATCTTTCATAAAGCATGTTTCTGAAAATATAGCGTGATCTTGATATGAAACATGAAAAAAATCAGCATCAGAATGAAAGTTTGCATTAGAAAAATCGGATTTTTGAAGAAATCTGGATTCAGAAAATATGGTATCTCCATGAAATTCTGCGCCTTGAAAATTTGAGGATCCATGCACAACAATTTCATGGAAATCAATGTCTTGAGCGTGAATTTCTGAATTGACAAAATAAACATTTTCTAAAAAATTGCTTTCCTGAAAAATCAACTGATCACCTGTAAATAGGCTTTTCGAAAAAAGGGTTGATCCATGAAATCGCGATTTAGAAAAAAACGTACTTCCGGCAAATTGAACATTTTTGAACTGAATGCTATGACTTTTAAATTCTGTGTTTGAAAACTCTGCCAGTTTTGTAAACTTGGCATTGTTAAAAAAAACAGTTCCAGTAAATACAGTTTCGTTGAAATTGACATCATTTTTAAACAGAACTTCCTGAAATGATGCCATATGCATTTTAACATTTTTGAATAATGCGGATTCATGAAAAATCGTGCGAATAAATACCGCCACAGAAAAATCAGATTCACAGAAATCTATACTTTTATAGAAGTGAACATTGGTAAAGTAAGACTCTTTTTCATATGTTGTTTTTGAAAAATCAGCCTCGCCAAAAAATTCGGCGCCTCTATAAGATACAAATCGGAAGTGCGCATTGGAAAATCGAATTTCCTTGCTATAAAAGTGCGTTTTGATAAATACTGCGCCATGCACACCAAAAAAGGCATTTTGACAGTCAACGATGCCATAAAAAAAAGCATCAACAAATGATGCTTTGCCATGAAAATTAGCCGCCTGACAATTAAAATCGCACGCAAAAATCGCATCTGAAAACCATGCATCGCCTGTGAAGGTACTTCCCTGAAAACTAATTTTTTGATAAAAAAAGGTTCTTTCTGCTGAAATACTTCGATAATTTAAAGAATCAAGACGAATTTCGCAATTCATTATAGTGATCGCATTGCGAACGATATAATATGTTTTGAATATGCTTTTGTTGGTATCTAAAAGATTTTGCCTTTGACTTTCAGACAAATGTCTGGGAAAATCGCTCTCTTTTATTGCGACTTCAGGTAGGTTAGAAAAATCAAGGCCACCAGTAATAATTGATTCTTTAATGGATATGGCTTTTGTGGTTTGATTTATTACCCTGATCAGATCAGCACCTTTTATAATATAGTGATGAATTGTCTTTCCCGCTTCGATTTCTTGACGTAATTGACTTGCTGAAATGTTTCCATTGATACCCTTCCCCTGGTTTACAGGCATGGCAAGTGCTGTTACAGAGAATAAACAAATAATATAAATCGTCAAAAAAAATCCAGAAGAATTTATATTCATTGCTCTCTCTTCAGATTTCGGTATTCTTCAAGGTAATGGAGTAATTCATATAATATTTCTTTGGGATAGAGTTTATCCGCAAAATCAAACCATATGGGCCGCGTAGCATTTTTTATTTCTTTCAGGGCTTGAGGTGAAAATTTGACATCCTCTATACCATAGTTAATCATGGCATTTATAGAGCGTTTATTATGCCGACGAACAGCTTCAGAAAATTCACGCTCAACATATTCCTGAAAGTATCCATTGATTTGTTTATGATAATAAGGACTGATCGTATTCCAGACTTCTTTTCTCAAAACAACAGTCCCAATTGCATATCGTATTTTGAGCTGATGTACATATTTGACACTTGTATACATATTTGCTGTTAAGACAAAAATGGCCGGTGCAATAAAGGCTTCGACTGTACTTTGTTGTAAAATATGCTTGTACAAACTTACACTGTTACTCTCAGCATATATGATTTTTGCACCAAGTCTGGTCAAGACAGCCCTTTCAAGTTCACCATACCATGTACCAAAATGAATGCCTTTAAACTGTTCGAGGTGTGTTATGCGAGAAGTTCTTGTATAGATTTGATCGAAATCCTGTTCAGTCATCAAAAGCAAGATATAACCGCGCTTGTCCATGAGTTTTTCAAATCTATGACGCATTTTTGAAATCACATAATCAAATTCACCCCGTGTGCGAAATAAAAAAGGCAAGTTCAGCACAGACATTTCAGGACAAATCATTGATGTTCCATATCCACTGATTCCTCCCAAATCCAATTCACCGGTTTCCAGCTTTTGAATAATACTCCTGTCATCGCCAATCACATCACCCCAATAAATTTTCACAGTGATATTACCATTGGTAACCATATTAAACACCGGCAAAATAATTTCCCGATACAGCTTGGCCCATCCCATATATTTGGGCACCAACGTTCCTGCTGTCCATACATATTTATCTTGTGAAAAACCAACAACATCCGGTTCGACTGAATCCTTACTATGAGAGATCAAGTACATTTTAATGTCACTGATTTCTTCCGATGTAATCAATTGGCTGATATCTTTTTTGCGCCGATGTTTATTCTTATCAAAAAATCGACGCCATTGGGCGGATGTATAGCGTGCAGGGGTAAACGTTTTTACTTTTTTGTTGTTTTTATGACATTCTCCACATTTCTGAATAAACAATGCGCCTGCATCATCAGCAATAACGAGTTTTACAAATGAGAAGGAGAGTATCAGTATTATTATTATCCATAAATCTTTCATAATTATAACCTTTTATTTATATGCGCTGTAATAAAGCATGCATGAAAAATGCCATAGTTAATACATAAATATTTTCTTGACATTGGGGGACATTATTTCAAAGAGGTAACAAACTTGGTATGCTGATTTCGCTTTTTGGGGCAACTGGATACTTACAGCTGCTTATTTTTGGAAATGGAAAAGTTTACACATTACAGAATAATACCATTACAGAATTAATTGACATTGGCTATACCTATGGTTCGGATACAGTAAACTATTTTGAGAATTGGTCTGATGTCGATACATGCAAGGCAATAAAGGGACATGGATTGATATATCTAATTCTTGATCTTGATTATTACTACAATTCAAAGCCACAAAATGCTCTCTATGTGAAATATCAGGGCGCATCCCAATTTCAAAAAATTTGCTACGACAACTGATTGTCAGTATCACTATTTGATACCCGAATCCATGAGTAAGCTATTTGAATGGCAGATTCAGGCACAGTTTCGCGGTGATACATATGAATCACAAATCTTCCAGACCCGACTTGAAACATTGCATTCACCAGATGTTTCGATAATAATATATACTGGACAGAACGTTTGTGCTTGAAGATCATCAAGCCAGTGGTCTAAATTTTGTGCTTTGAGTCTTCCAGAATTGTAATTTCTGTTCCCCCATTGATGGTGTTACCGAAATAATGACTGGTGGGAAAGTTACTTCTGCCCTGTCCTGAGAGATTCTGACACTTTCCTCAAAACAAATATTGTATCCGACAAACCTATTTTTGATTGATCAATACCCGCTCCTTTTGCAACAGGCGCTTGTAAACCACATATGATTTTTAGCGCAATAATGGCATCCTGTAT
>Ga0272440_1001154_pt1 | contig 21988 bp, 22 predicted proteins | sample SSMMMBAug17_FD_192440 | JGI IMG/M metagenome (GOLD analysis project Ga0272440, IMG submission 192440) | Marine sediment archaeal communities from Little Sippewissett salt marsh, Falmouth, MA, United States - SSM-MMB-Aug17 | ecosystem: Environmental > Aquatic > Marine > Wetlands > Sediment ...
ATCTGAAAGATGCTGTGCTGGCACGTAAACAGGCAGCAGAATATGCAAAGCAAACTGGCTACCCTGACGTCACCATTGCTATGTTTGCACCTTTTACTGATGAACATGTTATCAATCAATTATCTGTCAATGAAACAATCAATGACATTAACGTTCATGTTGTTGTGATTGGACAGGGATAACTTCAAAAAAAAGGAAGGCGGAACTACAAACTGATTTAAATCCTGGTATATTCTTTTTCGGAAATCACCTTAATATTGATGGTCTCGTAAAAAGTAAAAAAATAAGATTTTTATCTGTGTAACAGTTTGAAATTATTAATACCGATTTTTATAAAATTGACTTTTTACGAGATCATCAATATTTAAGGTGATTTCCGGAAAAGAATTTACCAAGATTGAATTCCCCCCTTGAGGGGGGTTAGGGGGGGGTTTTTGAGTTTGTACCTTTAATACGAACACCCCCCTTCCCCCCCTTCAAGGGGGTAATTAAGACTTTGGTAAATTCTTTTTCGGAAATCACCTAAAGAAAAATAATATTTCATGGAGAATTGTTAAAAATGATAAAAGTTCTATTGTCTATGTCTATCATAATATTATGTTGTTTTTTCGATTCGGTTTATGCAAATGAAAAAGTTAAGGTATCTTCTCCACCTTCGATTTGGGTTCAACAACAAGGAAATAGTCTTAAGGGACCAATTATAGACCTTTTAAATGAAATATTTTCTGAATACAATTTATCTATTGAATCAGAGATCTTACCCTGGGCAAGAGCTGTCTCTCATATGAAATCTGGACTACTGGATATAATTCCAGTTATTTTCTATACTGATGATCGATCAAAATTTATGAAATTCACTTTACCTTATACTCAGGTTCAAACATCAGTTTTTGTTCCAAAGGGAAAAAAATTTTCATTTAAAACACTAAACGATTTAAAGGGAAGAAGAGGCTTAATAATGCGAGATGACAGTATATCTTCTGAATTTAAAAAATTTTTACCTGTATTAACGCTGACAAACATAGTTCAATATAAAGATATATTAAAAATGTTAATTGACAATAGAGCTGATTATGCGGTTGCTGCAAAATTTGGTTTTATCATAGAATCGAAAAAATTAGGACTGGAAAATGAAATAGAAGCTCTGCCTATACCTATCTCATACAGAAATCTTCATTTTGCTTTTTCAAAAAAATCACAATTTGTAAAATATGTTACAATTATAAATAAAAAATTAAAAAAAATGAAAGCAGATGGAAGTCTAGAAAAAATGGTCAATAAAACCATTTGCTTAGCCTCAGGTAATAAACCTAAATAATAATTTTTAATTGGAATAATTTTTTTATGCCTTTACATAATAAAAAAAGCATCAAAAAAAGATTCATATATTGGTTATTCATTGTTTTTTCTCTGGCCATAATACCTTTCTCATCTGTGTTTATAATACGAAACATAAATATTATAGAAAATAATCTTAATAAACAAGCTGATCATCTTCTATTACTTTCGAAAAAAAGCCTTTCAATTGCCTTATGGCAATATAATGATGAATATGTAAACGATTATATTGACTCATTATTTCATTATAATTATATCATTTTTGCTAAAGTCTCAGATAGAAAAAGAGTTATAAAATCCAAATTACGTAAAAACATAAACGCAAAGAGTTTTAATCAAAAAAATTTCAACTCTGACAAGTTTATTTTTAGGGAAAGCAAAATTGTATATCAAAAATATGAGATTGGAAAAATAACAATTGCCATAACCAAGGAACTTATAGATAGTCAAATAAAGAAAATTGTTACAAGTACTATTATATTAATTATTTTTATTTTTTCGATTATTACTATTACAATCTATTTCCTTTTTAGAAATTATATATATAATCCAATAAATAAACTTGAACTATCTGCTAATTTAATTTCTGAAGGTGACCTTAATGCCAAAATCGATATAGAAAACGATGATGAAATTGGGCGACTGGCAAAAACCTTCAGTCAAATGATGATAAATTTAAGAAAAATTACAGCATCAAGAGATGAACTAGATTATGAGATAAAAGAACGTGAAAAAGCAGAAGCTGAATTGAAACAAGAAAAAGAGCGTTATATAAACCTATATATAAAAACCCCTGCACTGTTGTATTCAATAGACAGAACTGAAAAAATTATCAATGTTAGTGATTATTGGTTAAAATATATGGGTTACGAGAAAAGTGAGGTCATAGGGCACAAATCAACGAAATTTTTAACTGATGAATCCTGTAAATATGCAAAAGAAAAAGTACTTCCAAAGTTCTTTAAAAATGGTTTCTGTAACAATATTTCTTACCAGTATAAGAAAAAAAATGGAGAAATTATCGATATTTTATTGTCAGCTGCATCTGAAAAAGATAATGATGGCAATTTCATTTATTCTCTGGCAATAATGAATGATGTAACTGAAAAATTAAGATATGAAAAAGAATTACATGTTGCTAAAGAAAATGCTGAATCAGCCAATCAAGCAAAAAGCCAGTTTCTTGCAAATATGAGCCATGAAATTCGTACACCAATAAATGCAATGCTTGGATTCTCAGAAATGCTGAAAGATCAAAATTTAGGCACTTTGAATAATATACAAACTGAATATTTAAACAATATAATGGAAAGCAGCAAAAGGTTATTGTTTTTAATAAATGATATACTTGATATTTCAAGAGTTGAAGCAGGCAAAATAAAAATTTCAAAGACTGTTTTCAATATAGAAAATTTTTTGAAACAATTGCAAACAAATTATTCAATATTATTAACCCAAAAAAGCTTAACTTTTAATATTTTTTACTCATCGAATATTCCAAAACACATTATTGGAGATGAATATAGAATTGAGCAAATATTAAAAAATTTAATTAATAATGCAATTAAATTTACACAATCAGGTAGAATAGAATTAAATGTAACAATGAAAAAAAATAATATTTTACTATTTAAAATAAAAGATACTGGCATAGGTATTCCTGAAGAAAAAATTAAATCTCTTTTTGATAAATTTTATCAAGTTGACAGTTCATATACTAAAAAATATATAGGAGCAGGTTTGGGGTTAGCAATATCTAAACAATTGGTTGAGTTAATGGGTGGAAATATATGGGTGAAAAGTAAGGTGAAGGAAGGCTCTACTTTTTATTTCACATTAAAGGCTGATATTCCCAAGACTGATCTTGTTGAAGAATATAAAACAAGTGATGAATCCTCAAATATTTTAAAAACAAAACAAAATTTAAATATTCTTCTTGCAGAAGATGATATTTTAAATTCTAAAGCAATAATGTATTTTTTAAAAAAAGAAGGTCATAGAATAAAGCATGCTATAAATGGAAAAAAAGTTTTATCTATGTTAGAAAATGAGACCTTTGATATTATTTTAATGGATATTCAGATGCCAGAAATGGATGGAATTGAAGCTACTAAAAAAATTCGCAATTCCGATTTCGAAAAATTTGACCCTGAAATACCAATTATTGCTCTTACTGCATATGCAATGTCTGGAGACAAAGAAATTTTTTTAAATGCCGGAATGGATGATTATGCCACTAAACCTGTTAATATGAATGATCTAACAGCAAAGATAAATAACCTGACAATTCATGAACAAAAGACTATCATTCCTTTGAAAAAAACTTTGCCAGCTGATTCCGATTCAAAATCAGAGATTAATGACTTTATGAAAGAAACAAATTCAAAATCAGAGATTAATGGCTTTATTAAGGCAACAAACAAAAATCCTGAGTTACAAAAAGAACTATTGAATTTATTCTTAGAGGACTCACAAAAAATGATCAAAAATTTGCAAACCGCTATTTTTAACAACGATATAAATCAAGTTGCTTTTATTTCTCATAAAATAACTGGAATATTTGGGGCAATTAGAGCTTTTTCAGCTGCGAAATACAGCCAGATGTTAGAATCTGATGCAAGATCAGGAAAAACAGATAGATTCAATAATACATTTCAATATTTAAAAAATTTGACTGAACAAATTAATATCTATATTAAATCCCATATCTAACGTAGATTTCAAGAGTACCATTTCACTTTGATTTAATTACAGTTAATTTCATATGACTTCGTACCAAATTATCACACAAAAAACCTTAGTAAGAAATGTAAAAATATTTCATTCTCTGTCAATTTTTGCTATTATTTTGACAAAATTTATTTTTTTTGATATATATTTCTTAAAAAGAGGGCAGCCCTATGAATAAAAAAATATTTAAAGATCAATATATTAAGACTGCTGGTTTTATATGTAATTATGATCTTATCCAAGACATTGATCGTTATGCAATGAAATTTGAAGATGGCCTAAACACTTTATTTAATGGGAAAAAGGTAGAATTAACTGGTGCAACAAAAATTGTAGATCCGAATATTCCTAGGTTTGTATTAAACGATAATAAAAAACAATTAAGTGCTTCAATGGTATCAGTCAATCTCGTTCATTCTTTCATCACATTATCATTTAGTAAAGCAATTGAAGTTTATAATAATAATATAAAACAATTATATGATTATTTAAAAAGCAATCTTGACTTTAAGGATATGACATTACAAGCAGATTTCACAATTCATTTTCCTTTAAAAAAAATCCAAAAGCCATTGGAAGAAAAAATATTTAAACAGCTTTTAAAAATTGATAGCCCCAATAAATTAAATAAAGTCTTAATTATGTATGATGAGGAAAAGAACGAATTATTATATCAATACGTAATGGGTAATTATGAAATAAGACATCTTTCAATTCAGGAAAGCCAGCTTGATAAAACCAAAAACAATATAGTCATTAACCCAGCCCAAACAAGAGTGGTTGAAAAAGGCCTTTTAGTTAAGATATCTATTCAAAATTTAAAAAAAGACAATTGTTCATTAGAATATATTGTTGAAAAAATGAATCACGAGATAAAAACATTTCCTGAAAACTTATTTTTTAAGGAGGATTAATGGAAGCATATAGTTTTGATAATAATCCAAAATATGATTTTGTCGATTTTGAATTAAAAGACCGATATACCACTAATGCGTATTTGAATTATTATTATGAATTAGCCGACCAATGTAACACTAATGCGTATTTGAAATATAATACCAATTATAAGTATTTGGATTATAAGAACATCCCAATAGAAAATGAAATTTCTGTACATGAAATGTATAGAAATATCAATATGAATATGGATGATCTGAGAGATAAGTTAAAGCAACATGATGATAAAATTATTAAACAAATAAGTAAAGAAAATAAAGTTTTGTTAACTCAGCTCAATAAGATCGCTAAAGAGAACAATTATTTTAGACGTGAACTTCGTAAAAAAAATACACCCTCCGTTTTAAGAAGCCGTTCATTTACAATAATGTTACTTGCATTCTTTTCATTAAGTTTAAGCAAATTTATTTCTATTGATATAGTGCATCCTATTTTAAGTTGTTTTACATTTATTATAGCTGCTACTTTTTATTTTATGGCACAGATTATGTTAAAACAGGATACAAAAAGTCATGAATGAGATATTATCTTGGTATAAAAAACTCAAAGATATCATAACTAATGATCAGTTATATTGTATCTTTTTTATCATTGTAATCCTTTATTTCATTAATATGATTGTCGGTACATGGAAGGGCAGAAAATCTAAATTAGAGTTATTAAAGGACACAGCAAACGACTTATTGTCGTATACTCTAAGCGAAGTTAAAGGGAATGTAGTACAAATAATTAATTTACTATTGGCAATAGCTCTTTTTATTACTTTGATATTATCAACAATAATTGTTCTATATATTGGTTTTAAAACCAATATATTTAATCAAGTAGCCACTATAATATCAATAGTGTCTCTTTTTAGTTTGATTTTTTGTTTAATAATATGCACCAAGTACACAAGGCATTATTATAAAAACAAATACTAATTATGAGAATCCTTACCTGCCTCAAATATTTAAAGTTTTCTTATTATAATCATATTCAGGTCCAACACAATGCACAATGATTTAAATCATACGCTGGATGATAAATTATCATAAAAATTATTCCCAATTAATGGAATAGAAATCATTGGTATTAACATTAATAAAATATCAAAAAATGTTATTTTGCCAATTTCCATAGATTAACCTTTCTCATATCGATTTTATTAACAAGATTGTCTGCTTTATTCAATATATATTTTTCAAAAACTGTAAACTTTTTTTATTTCATAATAGCAAAAATTTACAGAGAATGAAATATTTTAAAAAAAATGTACTCTTTTATATTGAATAAAGCGAGCAATCTTGTTATCTTGTTAATAATAAGGAACTAATAATTATAAAAAGTTAACATAATATAATGAAACAATATTAACCCCCACAGATAAACAACCATTACCCAAAGATAAGGGAAACTGAAAAGGATAAATAAAATGAAAACAATTGTTTCGACACAACTTAGTTATGAATTTATTAAAGAACTTGAGTCATTAATCGATAAAAATCAAAGTTCATTGTGTATAGACTTAAATAATTATAAATTCATTGTTGTTAAAGAAAACGATTATAACGCATGGCAAGAAACATCTTACCTGTTATCTTCTTTAAAAAACGCTGAACTACTAAAAAAAGCTATAGATGAACCTCTTGATGAATGTAAGGACTTAGATAATGATGATATGTCCGAAACCATATCTATTCAAATCCCGCAACGATGAACCTCTTGATGAATGTAAGGACTTAGATAATGTGCTCAAAGAGTTGGAAAGTTAAATTGTCAAAACAATCTGAAAGTGATTTAAAATATTGGTATAAAACAGATAAAAAAATCTATAAAAAAGTTTTGAAAATATTAGAAATCTTGGAAACTAATCCAACTAACCTTGATACTATACTAATAGCAAGCCTGAATGGCTCAAGGGGAATCTTACAGGGTTGTATGTCAAGAAGAATTAATCTTGTGTATATCAGGTATTTAGAAAAGAAAAAATTATTAAAGTTCTTCAAATGAGATGGCATTATGACAATCGTTGATAATCATAAAAAAACATGTCAAGTTCTGTCAACATTATACAAACAAAAAAAGGCTGATAACTATCTAATTTAGCTACCAACCTTTTTATTTTAGATGCCTGAGGCGAGAATCGAACTCGCACGAGGACTAAGCCTCAAGGGATTTTAAGTCCCTTGCGTCTACCTATTCCGCCACCCAGGCTACTTTACATAAAAATAATTTAAATTTTTTTATTAATGACGAATGAAAAGAATAACAATAATCTATTGTGAATTATTTTGCAAGAAAAAAATATTATATATTATTTTTTTTTTATAAATCAGTCTTTATCAAATTAGGGCAGTAAACAAAAATTTCAGGCAGGTATTTGAAAAGTAAAAACTGCCCCCTTATTAGTCATTTCAGTATTATTATTACAGGTTAAATCACCGCCATGTAGTTTAGCAATTGTTTTTGCTATTAGTAAACTAATACCCCATCCTTTATTATGATTATAAATATTAGGAACTGTAAACTCAGAAAATATATATTTTATTATTTCATTGTCAATTCCGCCTCCATTGTCTATAAATGATATGTAGTAAAAAGTATTGTCAAATTCTATTGATATTATTACCTTTCCATTTTCACCCGATGCATTAACTGCATTAACTGCATTTTCTGTTATAAGATCTAATGCATTGAGTATTAAATTATAATCTACATTAATCTTGTTTTCTATTAAACTATTAGTATCATTGATAATTATTTGTTTATTATTTGAGTTATATTTTGTAATTATAGTATCAAGTATGAATTTAATCTCTATTAAATTTTTATTAATTTCTGGCATATTTTTTAGTTTTAGCAGTAGATTTAATTTGTCAGTTTGTTTAAGAAGTTGAATACCACAATTATAAATTATATTAACTAAATTAATATTATCAGTTCCAATTTCATTTCTTTTAAGAATATCAGCACAACTAATAATTCCATGCAAAGGAGTTCTTCTTTCATGTGATATTAGTCTTAAAAAATCATTATGAATTTTATTAATATCTTCAGCATTTTTTAACTTTAAAAAAACATTTACTTTTGCCATTAATTCATTATTGTCAAAAGGTTTTGTAATATAATCATCTGCACCGGCATCATAGCCTTTAAGTCTATCTTTTAAAGTTAATTTACCAGATATTAGAAGAATTTTGCATGATTTCATATTTGGATATGTTCTTATTATTTTACATACTTCATAACCATCTATTCCCGGCATTACTATATCAAGCAATACCATGTCTGGACTAAAGGTTTCTATGAGTTTTAAACAATCCTCACCAGTTTTTACAGACACTATATCAAATTGATCAAATAATTTTTCAAGTGTTCTTCTTGTTACAAAATCATCATCAACTATTAATATTTTTTGTTTCATTATAACACTCTGTATTTATTAGTTTTTGATATAATAAATGCTAAACATTTAATTATTAAAATTTTTTGTACTTTCAAGTGTTTTGTTTATATTTCATTATTTTGTAAATATAATTCCACAATTTATAAACAAATATATTTAATATTTTTGAAAAGCTGGTTTGAAATAATGGCCATAAAATTTTTCTTTGCCAGGTATAAAGGCTTTGCAGGCTAAGGCTGTTAATTTTATTTATTTTTATTTTACCAGCTGTTATCTCCCAGTATCGTGGACTGAAAACAGGTTTCCATTTACCTGATAAAACCTTTAATACTTCAAGAGCTCCAATAGATGATGATATCCATACTGTGGCACATATCTGAGTTGGAGGAGAATCATCAAAGACAAATGATTTATAATAGTCAATTTGCCAATCTCCATGAGTTAAATAATTTATTGCACCAAATTTATAAAGATGACTTTTAAACAGCTCATGTAACTTTTCATATGAATCCATTTGTGGAATTCCATAAATATCTTCAACCAATGGACTATCTGGAAGTATTATTGATACATTTGCCCATGTACCTGATGGAATAACTAACAATGCTGGTTTTTTATAGTATTGAGTTTGTCTAAAAATAAAAATACTAAAAGCAAAATCATCGGCAGCAGGAAAAACAAAATCAACCTTTTGTATTAATATTGAAATCTCATCGTGATTTAATAATTTATCAAAGGTTGTTATTTCAGATAAAGGATTTATATCCTTAATTTGTTTTGCTATTGCAATAGATTTTTTTGTGCCTAAATTAGATGAAAAACATGCAATTTGCCTGTTAATATTTGATGCTTCATAAATATCAAAATCAACAAGAATAAATTTTTTTACTCCTGAACGAGCTAGAATTATTGCAACAGTTCCGCCTATTCCTCCACAGCCAACAATCAAAACACTTGAATCAGCTATTCTATTCTGCTCTTTTTCAGTAAAAACTCCATAATTTCTTTTAAATAATTCTGTATAATCTAACATAAATGATCTTTCTGACATTTTGAATTGTAATTTATTTTAAAAATAAAAAGATGGTCTTAGTGGTAGAATTTAAAAATGATGGTATCGTAAAAAGTCAATTTTACAAAAATCGATATTATGGTTCAGGTCAAATGAATTGATACTCAAATAATTCTTATGGTTCAGGTCAAATGAATTGATACTCAAATAATTCAATAGTGTTATTAATGACAAGGCTTCTACATAATTTATAAGGTATCAAGTCATTTGACTCGAACCATAATAATTTCAAATTATTAATACCTATTTTTGTAAAATTGACTTTTTACGAGACCATCAAAAATATTAATGAAAAATTTATTTCAATTTATTAATTAATAATTGAGCGATTTGTTCTGAATCTTTTACTTTAATATCATTAATAAAATAGAAAGGTATTTCAATGATTAATTCTTCAGCTTTTTCTTTTATTTTACTAATATATTTTTTTTGAATATTTCTTCTTATATAATGATTTTTTGCAACTTTTAATATATAATCGTTCAATTTATCTTTATTCATAAATTTTTTATTATTTAATATATTTTCTATAACATTAAAATTTTTTTCAGAAAATAATTCAGAATAAACTCCATTAATAAATGTTATTTTAACAGGCATATTAATATCATTTTTAGCTGTATTTCTAAATTCTATGCTTTCATTTACAGGCAATTCTTCAGGAAGTGTAACAAGGGTAAGCCATGTTTTGTTTTTATCAGTCAGCATATCATGAACTACTTTTGTTTGTTCAACAATTGGACCACCTTTAAGCATATCAATAAGAGTTTTTGGAAGTTTTAAAAGACTTGTTCCATGCCCAGTTGCAGGGGCGTCAACAATTATAAGATCATATTTTGGATAGTTTGAAGCACCTTTTTCCTGCTCCCATCTCCATATCTGACCTAATGTCATTACTTCTTTGAGTCCTGGAGTTGCAGCAGCAATATGTTCGAATAGCTTACTACGAGTAATTTGATTAGCAACAAAGGATAATTTGACATGAGTATTTATATAGTCTTCTAAAACTTGCTTAGAAAAAATTCTTGCACCCCAAATATTTGAATATAGTTTTCTGGGAGTTTGAGGTAAGGTTCCAATATTAAATACTTCACCAACTGAATCAGCATCTCCAACTTCAACAATTAAAATTTTTTTTCCTGAACGTGCAGCTGCAATAGCCAATGAAACACTTAATGTCGTCTTACCGACACCACCCTTACCGACTACAAAGATTAAACGTTTGCTAAATATTTCTTTTGACATTTTTTATTATTTTTAATTTATTTTATTTTTTTTTTAATGGTATCGTAAAAAGTCAAAAATGAGATTTTTATCTGTGTAACAATTTGAAATTATTAATACCAATCTTTGTATTATTGACTTTTTACGAGACCATCTTTTTTGAAACAACAAATTATGGGGCATTAAAATATGGATGAGTATAAAATTATTAATTTAGAAAATTCTATTTTTTATTACGAAGTCAAACAAAATTTGTATTTTTTTAATTTGTTGAATTAATCAATAAAAACTATTTTGTCTAAAAAATTTATTAACTCTGTTAATTAAATTTTGAAGTAAAGTCTAATCTACAATTAATTTTTTTATTTAATTGAGACATATCAATCATTAAAATTTATCTAGCATAAGAACATAATGAAGTCAAATAATAATTATTTTATGCTTTTTTGCAGGTAATTCAATTAAGATGGTATCGTAAAAAGTCAATTTTACAAAAAACTGTATTAATAATTTCAAATTGTTACATAGATAAAAATTTCATTTTTTGACTTTTTACGATACCATCAATTAAGAATTAATAATAGATTTCCAAAAATTTTATTACATTTTTTTACTTCATATTTTTCCTAATAGCTTGTAATACAATGAATAATATGATATCCATATTTTAAAACATCTTTGAAAAAATATATTTTTTTACTAATTATTATAATCTTTATTACAGGTAAGACTAATATATATAAATAGTTATTATAAATCTTTATTGCAGGTAAAACTAATATATATGTATAAGGTATTTGATAACAAAATGAACAAAATTATATAATCCAAAGACCTTAACCAGAGATGGATAATAAGGATGTATCCATTAATGAGGGATACTCCCATTGGATACACGTTACTAGATTGTTTTTCATATGACCTGACTCTATTTAACAGTCATTATAATCAATATATTTTAAATGTTAAGGTCTACTATTAATATCAAGTCATATGAAAAACACTCTAATAATATAAAAATATATACAATAATTCTTTCGGGGGAAAATTAGTTATTATGATTTTTAAGAGAAAAAAAATTGAAATAATTGTTATTTTTTTAAGTCTTATGATTTTGTGTACAAAATCTTTTGCTAAATCCAATCAAATAAACTTTGAAGAACTTAAAAAACGACTAATAAATAATGGTTTTGATAAAAAAGTAATTGAAAATATTTATAAAAATTCCGGAGTTTTTTTTGATGTATCAAGTGTCAGCGGTTATTTTCGTCATAATGAATCAAAATTAAATTATAATCAATTTTCATCATATAAAAATGTTAATAAAGCTTATAAATATTTAAATAAACATATAAATAAACTAGAAAATGTTGAAAAAAATTATGGTGTATCAAAAGAAATTATTACTGCAATTATCTTAGTTGAAACAAAACTTGGTACTTATACTGGAAATAGAAAAGTAATAAATACTTTTTCAACAATGGCATCACTTCAAGAAAAATCTCATAGAAATGCTTTATGGAAGGAAATTACCAGTAAAAATAAATATCCAAGAAATAAATTTAATGAAAAAGCTGACAATAAGTCCATATGGGCTTTTAAAGAATTAAAGGCTTTTTTGCAATATACAATTAGTGAAAATATTGATCCTTTAAGTATTAAGGGCTCATATGCTGGTGCTATAGGTATCTGTCAGTTTATTCCTTCTAGTATTATATCATATGCAAAAGATGGCAATGATGATGGGAAAATAGATCTTTTTGTTCATGAAGATGCTATTGAAAGCATTGCAAATTATTTAAAATCCTTTGGATGGAGACCCAATATTAATAATGATAAAGCATCTGAAGTTTTATTTTATTATAATCGCAGTATGTATTATGTAAATTCTCTTCTTAAGATACAAGGTTTATTAAAAAAAATGTCAAAATAGATTGAATTTTTATGACACAGATAATAACTATAGTCGCTTCAGGAATTTTTTTTGTCCTTCTTACATGGTGGGCAATATTTGATGTTGCATATAAAGATTTTGGAAGCTTTGAAAAAAAATTAATATGGGCATTTATTGTTTTAATACCCTTTATTGGCTGTATAATATATTTAATATTTGGAAGAAAAAAAGGAATAAAAACCTTTAAAGATTAATACAGATTTAGTCATAAAAATTTTGGACTATGTTACCAGATAGGCAGTCCATAACAGGTAGTGATCTTATTCCTGATTATATATTAGAATTTTCAAGAGGTATATTTTTAAGCCCTGAAAGGGCGTATCATACCGGCCCAAGAACAAGGAATACAAAAAAAATAACCGGAGGAATATATTCAATATTTTGAGGATTATTTTTTTGTCTGACGCAGTTATTGGCGAAAAAGGCCTTTTTCGTTCAGACACTAACTATAATAAAAACACTACCTGTTATGGACTATCCCAGATAAAAATCGATAAAAATCAGTCTTCAACACCCTATCCGAAAAAATAATCAAGGACTATAATTAAAAAAAATAATTAAATGGCATAATTTTTGCTTTTTTTTATAAATATTTATAAATATTTATAAATATTTATAAATATTTATACTATTTAATTATTATAATAATTCTTTATTAGTATTATTAAGGAGAAGATAATGGAAGACAAGCAATATAAAATGAATTCAAAACATATTTCAATAAGAACTGCTGATGGTTCTACATTAAGCGGCAAAGTTAATATTGGTGAAAAGGAAAGAGTATCTGATTTATTTACAAAAACAGATAATCCATTTGTTGTATTATTTGATGCTGCTACCAGTGAGGGGTATGGCAAGGTTTTTTTTATTAATAAAAATCATATAGTTTGGGTTGAACCAGAAGATAATTTATAAGATAAGTTATATTATCAGGTGATTTTTGGATTAAATTATTATCAAATACTTTGTAATCTTTGTAATATACAATTTTTAAATATGTCATATATAAGGTATTTTGAAGCAATAAAAAATTTTTTATAATATTTTAAATTATGATTAATCTTCGGCTGTAACTCTGTGCAGCTGAGGTAAATCAGTATCACCTTTAATTATTTTATAAACGCCGTCTTGAGTCAGGGTTCTCATGCCATCTTTAAGTCCCTGATTTTTAATGTCTTCAATTTTACTTTTTTTGGCAATCAGGTTTTTTATTGCATCAGTAGCAACAAGTAATTCATGTATTCCTGTCCTTCCTCTATAACCTGATCCAGCACACTTTTCACATCCAACAGGTTTACTTAAGACTATGTCATCTTTAGTATAACCTAATTCAGAAAAATATTCCATTCCATACATTCTTTGAAGTTCTTCATATTCTTTTTGGCCGCATTTTGCTTTTGTTTTGCAGCTAGAGCAAAGAGTTCTAACAAGTCTTTGAGCAAGTATTCCTTGAAGTGCGTCTGAAAAATTAAAAGGGTCTAATCCAATATCCATTAGACGAGTAATAGTCTCTGGTGCAGAGTTAGTATGTAAAGTTGAAAAAACCATATGGCCGGTCAAAGATGCTTCAATTCCGATATTTGCAGTCTCAAAATCTCTCATTTCACCAATCAGTATAACATCAGGGTCAGCTCTTAAAAAAGCTCTCATAACTGCGGCAAAGTCCATTCCTATTTTATGATTAACCTGAACCTGTTGTAAACCTTGTTGAGTAATTTCTACAGGATCTTCAGCAGTCCATATTTTTCTATCAGGTGTGTTTATATAATCTAATATTCCATGAAGAGTTGTTGTTTTACCTGAACCAGTAGGTCCAACAACAAGATAAATACCATGAGGCTTTTCTACAAGTCTTTTTGTTTGACTTAAATTAAATTTTGAAAAATTCAATTTATCTAAAGGAAGTGCTCCACCAGAGGCAAGTAATCTTATTACAGCACTTTCTCCATTTACAGTTGGAAGAGTTGCAATTCTAAGTTCAAGTTTCTTTCCCTGAAACCTAAGCTTTGCTTTACCATCTTGAGGCTTACGCCTTTCAGCAATATTCATTCCAGACATTATTTTAATTCTAGAAATAACCGATCTTATATCTTTTGATGGAATTTCCATAACATTTCGGCATACACCATCAACTCGCATTCTAACACTTGTCGGCCTTTTATCAAGTCCGGGTTCAATATGGATATCTGAAGACCCAAGTTTATGAGCCATTAAAATTACCTGATTTACATATTGAACAGCAACTCCTGCCGAGTCTCCATCTTCAATAGAGGTTGAATCATCCTCTGCAACTTCATCTTCTTCTGTCTCTATTGTTTCCCACTCAACATCACGTGCATCAATTAATTCTTCTTTATTTCCTTTTTGCTGCTGAGATGTTGTATAATAATTTTTTAATAATGTTTCAATTTCATCAGTTCTTGCAAGACAAAGGTCAATTTTTTTTGATCTTGGTAAAAATCTGTACAAATCATCTGATAGTTCTTTTGTAGGTCTTGCAATTGCCAGCTTAATTTTTGTATCTGTATTTTCTATAACAACAATCTTATTTTTAAGAGCGAATTTTTCACCAAGAGTTTTTTGAAGATCTTTTGAAACAGATACACCTTCTAATGAAACTGTCTGCATATTAAAATGTTTAGAAAGTGCTTCAAGATATTGATCTCGTGAAATAAATTTAAGATCAATTAAGGTATCACCTAAAGGTTTATGAGAAATTTTTTGTCTTTCTAATGCTTCTTGAAGCTGCTTTTTTGTTATTAAGCCAAGCTCAATTAATATTTGACCTATTGGTTTTCGTTTTCTATGTGAATCTAATGCCTTATTTATAATAGATTGGGGAATCCCCATTTCAATAAGAATTTGACCAAGAAATTTTTCAGGTTTTTGTTTTTTCTTGGCAAGAGCCTCATTAAGCTGTTCTTGAGTTATATATCTATACTCTAATAAAATCTGGCCCAAAGTTTTCTTTTTTGGCGGCTGTGTCATATTTTCTCCTTTTGAATTTCAAATAAGTATTTAAACTTGTTGTGCCAGTTTTTTAAAATAAAAATTAATATTTGTGTCATAATTATGACCTGATATAAATAGAGTGTAACCAAAATAGCTGGTCGATATCTTTTTTGTAATATTTTTTGGTAATTGAAATGTCGAGACAAGGCATGCCTTGTCTCTAAAAGTTCGACTTTGACCGGAAATTTTGGTTACACTCATATAAATATATTTTAAAAACATTTTATTATATTATTTTTATTATAAAAATCTTTAAATATAGAAATATTATTTATTAATTTGTATAAAAATAAAATTATCTAAAAATAATGAAAATATTTTTAGATGTTTATAATAAAAGATTGTTTTTTGAATTTTTATAGTTTATTTACTTTTTTATTAACTTGATCTTGATATTTATTTATATTGATATTTTTATTTAAATTTTAATTTGTTATAAATTTTATTAAATACAATACACATAAAAAAATTTCAATAAAAATATATATTCATATTACATGCCAATTCATCATTCTATAATTTGTTACTTTTTTTATGTTCACAAATAAATATTTATAATAAAAAAGTAATTTTTTTATATAAAGTCAATGTCTAAACAAAAAACGAGATTTTTTATTAATTTAACAAAAAATCTCGTTTTTGAATAAAAAGAAATTGTGGAATGAAAATATTGGAAAAAGCTTATAAGGTGAATTTAGAAATATTTTTGGTGATTATCACGTTTTAAAATAAGTAATGTTAAAAATTTTTTACATATTGCTCCATTTGAAAATCAATCATATTTTTTTCATTTTTGTCCTGGCTTTGAATCGTTGGAAATGTTAAATTGTTTAATATTTCATCTCTATAATCTTTTTTCAATTTCAACATAGATTCAATCTTAGATTTTTTCCTATTTAGAAGATAGACAGCACCTGATTTGATACTCTGCCCCATAATATATGAAGAATTGAAATCTATTCTATTTAATAATTTTTTTTCCATTGAAAATTTTTTATCCTGGGCATAGGAAAAATTAAAATTTAATGTTAAAAGAAAAAAAATATTTATACATAAAATACAAATTATATTTTTAAATTTCATAACTGCCTCCAAAAAATTATTCATAGTTGATTATTTTTTTATAATTGATGGTATCGTAAAAAGTCAAAAATGAGTAATTTCTACAATGTAACATTCTGAAATTGTTAACAGCGATATCTGAAGAATTGACTTTTTACGAAACTATCATAATTAAACTAATAACCCTGCAACATCACTTACTCGAGCAGACACCACGTATTCTCTATATTTAATGATTAATACAATATGTATGCTAATAATTATAAGTGACGTTATAAGGATAAATTTATAAGATATTATTTTTGCAAAACAGCAAGTTGAAAATTATCAAAGCCAGCATTTCCTGATGTTTTCATAATATTATTTATTGTTTTAAAAGATATATTTTTATCGCAAAAAAACAAAATGTGATCATTTTGATTATTTTTATTATCTTTAAGAGCTTTTAGTTCATTATAAAGAGGTTTTCTAATTGTTTCAAAATTATCAATAAATTCATTATTATTAAATTTTGTAATTATTTTATCATCTATTTTAATATTTGAATCAGAAATATAAAGCTTAATACTTTTTGAATAATCATTAGTAGAAGTTGAATTTGGAAGATTTATTTCTTTATCTATATTTATTTTTTCTGGTTTATCTGAAAAAGAAAATAATAAAAATATTAAAATAATTGTAAACATGTCCATCATGGGAGTTATTAAAAGCTTTGGATTTGCAAATTTTGATTTATTTTTTTTATTTAAACGTGTCATGATAATTCCTCCTTTCATTTTTTTGTAGTCCATAATTTGATTTTTCCAATCATCTGAAGTGTATATCTGTACTTGTCTGAGTCATTCCGCACGAAAAATCAAATAATATTTTATATTTTTCCAGATAATACTACATTTGGAAATATTGTAAGATTATCTGAGTTTCTAGCAATATCCATAGCCTTTATTATTGTCTCATATTTAATATTATCATCAGGAATTAGTATTAATGTATCACTTTCTGGATATTGTTTTTTTATTGTTTTTAAAATTACGACAAAGTTGTCAAATGAATCATTAAAGTCATTTGAAAGTATTGTTTTATTGAATATAGAAAGTTCTTCTTCTCCGAGAGAATCTGAAATTGCTGATACTTGTATTTGATTGTTCATAAGTTCAATTATTGCAGTTACTTTTATTTGATTTTCTTTTGATACATTTTCATTTGAGTTTGATATTACTGGATATGATGCGTTAATTGCCTTAATATTGAAAAAGCTTGCAGACATAAGCAAAAAAGGAATAAGCACAAGAAACATATTCATAATTGGAACCATATCTACTTCAATATCTTCATCTAATCTATGTTTTCTTTTTTTTAGCATTGAAAACCCCTTTCATTTTTTTATGCAAAAAATCAAAAATAAAACGTCAATTTCTTAAAATATTAAATATCTTTAAGCTATTGCACTTCTTTCTCTTTTAAATGAGCAAATATGATTAAAAAGACTTAAAGCCTTTTCTTCGCATTTATCTATTATAAAGTCTCCTCTGTTATTTAATAGATAAAATCCGGCAATACATGGGATTGCAACAACAAGCCCAAACGCAGTTGTTAACATAGCAACAGAAATTCCTTGAGCTAATATTTGCTGTTTCATAGCAGCACTTGCAGAGCTTACACCCTGAAAAGAAGAAATCAGTCCCATGATTGTTCCAAGAAGTCCCAATAATGTTGCAATATTTGCAAACATTGTCATATAATTAATTCTTGCTTTTACCATAGGTATTTCTTTTAATATTTTTTCTTCCATTGCAAGTTCAATATCTTTATCTCTTTTATCTGATTTTAATAGCCCTGCTTTAAGTATTCTTCCTAATGGATGCCTTTCCATACGTACACATTCTTCAATAGCGCCTCTTATATTATTTTTTTTCATATAAAATTCAACGCTATTAAATTGTTTATCAATATTAAGATTTAGTCTAAGAAAAAGATATATTGCCCGCTCAATGAATAAAGCAAGGGCAACAATTGAAACTCCTAATATAACATACATAAATGTTCCACCATTTTGAAAAAAAGAAATCATTTTCCCCTCCTTGTTTTAATTCTACTTTGGTAAACTGAAAAATAATGTATTGTTTTATATTGAAAAACAAAAAAATATTTAAATTTGATATGTTTTATATTTCAGATTTTTAAATATTAGTCTACCAAAGTAGAATTAATTACTTTTTTTCTTCAAAATTTAAACTTTTATTATTTGTAAAAGGAATAATAAAAAAAATTTTCAAAAATTTTTTGATTTATGTTATAGTATTTAAATTTATATTTATTACACTTTTTTATACATTCAAAGACTTATAAGGTGGTACGATATGAAGAAATTACTATGGTTTTGTACGCCGGGGGATAATTTTGATTTGCGCCCTGTCAAAATCTTCATGACTAAATTTGCATTTTTATTTAAAAATTAATTAATAATCATTTTCAAAAGCTTATAGGATATTAATGAATAATTTTGATACTACATTTAATTGGAAGCTTTTATGGCCTGATATCTTAACCCTTATAACTGGTAATATATCATGTACTGATGGATTTAGTGCACTAATAGTTTTTATACTCTGGTGTATTTTTGGCTGTGCTACAGGGGTAATAATTTTCAAATTTAAAAAAGTAAAGCAATCAATTTATTTTTATAGAGATATTATTAAAGAATTTAAGCCTGAAAACTTAATGATTCAAAGACGTACAGCTATTTCAAAAGCCATGAAAAAAGATAAGGCTCTTGCTCAGCTCTGGAAAGAATTTGATGATAGTCTTGTTGAATCTTCTGATGGTAAAAGGTTATTAAATACAGTAGATGCTGCTCAAGTTTTTAATACCTTTTCTTTGTCTTCAGGAATTACTGAGAACAGGCTTATTGCAGCAGTTCCCGGTTTTTTAACAGCTATAGGTGTTATTGGTACTTTTGCTGGTTTACAACTCGGACTTTCAGGGCTTGATTTAAGTGATGAGGGAATGAAAGCTGCAAGTCATGAAATAAATAGATTAATAAGCAGTGCAGCTGTTGCTTTTTTAACTTCTGTATGGGGTGTTTTAACAAGTGTTGTATTTAATTTTATTGAAAAAGTTGTTGAAAGGTATATTAGATCAGATATTTATTCCTTACAGCTTGAAATAGATCAGCTGTTTCCAAGAAATAATGCCCAACAATCTTTAATATTAATTGAAGATCACAATAAAGAAACCCGCAAAGCTCTTCAGGGGCTTGCTGAAAAAATTGGCAATAAAATGCAGGAAGCAGTTTCTAATGTTTCTGAAAATCTTCAAGGCGGACTTAAAGAATTTATGGCTCCTGCTATAGAACAATTTGTTTCAGCAGCAAATGAACTTACAAAAAGACAGGCAAAAAATTCTGAAGAAGTCCTTGCCACTATTCTTGAAACATTTATGGATGGTGTTAGCAAAGAAAGCTCATCTCAAAGACAATTAACAGAAAAATTAAATACTGATCTAAATTCTTCAATAGATACTTTAATCAATCAGCTAAATTCATATAATGAAAGGTCTAAAGAACTTGATGAAGAACGTTTTTCTGCATTAAGCAATAATATAAATGAACTTACTCAAAAACAAAGCTCAGCAATTAATTATGCTGTTAATGAAACTACTAAAACTGCAAATGGTTTTGTAAAACAAATTGAAGATCAGTTTGAAAAAATTGCAAAACAAGAACAAGAACGAATAAGCTTACTTAATAGTCAATTAAAATCTTTAAGAGAAGGCTTGCAATTATTTATGGTCAGTATGAATAAATCTACTGAACAAAATATTTCAGCATCTGAAGCTATTTTAGAACAGGGAAAAATATTAAGTGATTCTGTATCAAATAATCAAAAATCAATGGATATTGTATCAAAAAGAATTGAAAAATCAGGACAATTTCTTGATAATGCAGCATCAAAGCTTGAATCTTTAGGTGAAAATTTAGGTGCTGTTGTACAGTTGTTTGCTGAAAGCCTTTTAGAATCAAATAAAGTTTCAACGCGTCTTTCAGAAGAAAATATAAAAGTTTCATCAAGTCTTAAAGAAGTATTAGAAACCATTTTAAATATAAAAAATGATTTTACTAAGGTTTCTGAAATACTGGGCAAGTCAACACAAATAGCAAAAGATGAAGTAAAAAGATTTTCAGATCATCATGAATCATTTCAAAAAACCTTAACAGATCATGTAAACGAACTTGAAAAATTGGTTGCAAAATTATTAAATGATTATGCATCACAGGTTCAAAGCCAGACTGAAGATAGAATGAATGAGTGGAACAGACATACTGCTGATTTTGCAACGACAATGCGAGATGCAATTTACACTATTTCTGACGTTGTTAACGAAATTGAGGATAAAATTTCTACAATAGCAGATTAGCTGATTAGCTCGAGTGAAAAAATATATAATTGGGTACGTTCCCAAAATTTTTTAATATACAGATTTAGTCATAAAGATTTTGGTCTGTGTTCCCAGATAAAAATTCGTCCTCAACGTACTATTGTACGCCTGCGGATAATTTTGATCTGGCGCCTTGCCAAAATCTTTATGACTAAATCTGTAGTCTCATAGATTAACGCAATTCGAATAATAGCCCAGGGCAACGCCAGGGTAAAACATTACAATGCTTTTAGCCCTGAAAGGGCGACACATAAAAGATCAATAATAAAAGATAGGCCATTTATGTTGCCAATGCTGTTGAATTATGAAAATTTATTCTTTATTCAATAACGCTCGCTAACGCTCGCGGCTCAGGTTCACAACTACCATGGTTTTCAGAGCCGCGAGCGTTAGCGATTGTTTTGAGATGAGACCAATTTTTTTCTTAATTCAACAGTATTGATTTATGTGGCGCCCTTACAGGGCTAAAAAAAAATTTATATTTCCCAAGGCGTTGCCTGGGCTGGTATGTTACGCCCTTTCAGGGCTTAGAAAATAGTGTTGCTTTTTTGTGTTGCGCATCTTATGGGAAATGAAGGATCCCCAAATTTTAAAAGCTTAGAAAAATTCAATAATTTCAAAAGAAAATATTCGTTTATGTTCAGCCGATATTTTTTTTGGGTGATTATGTTTAGATTATTATAAATTATGAAAGTTGCACTTATTTTTAATCCTTTTTCTTACAAAGTTCATGAAGAAAATTTAAGGGTTGTACAAAAATATTTTGGTCTGTTTCCGCCATTATCTCTTGCATGGGTTGCATCTATTATAAGAG